>Ga0206126_10000155_pt1 | contig 92740 bp, 87 predicted proteins | sample Helgoland_Spring_5_FD_148621 | JGI IMG/M metagenome (GOLD analysis project Ga0206126, IMG submission 148621) | Pelagic subsurface seawater microbial communities from Kabeltonne, Helgoland, North Sea - Helgoland_Spring_Bloom_20160412_1 | ecosystem: Environmental > Aquatic > Marine > Epipelagic ...
TATTGTCTTTTAAATAAGCGTTTATGGTCTCCAATTGCTCTGCTGTGCGTACAATATTAAAATCTGTACTATAATTAGAAAATAAAGCTTTTTGTTTGGGTCTATTGATAATCTCAAAAATAGAATGGTGCCTAGGATCATTTTTTATTTTATTCTCATAAAGTGGCATGATGATGTCTTTATCTCCCTCCAAGACTTGAAAAAAATTGCCAAGCTCAAATAGTAAAATACCCGTAACATTTCTAAGGCTATTATTGGTGTATGTTTTGTTGTATATTCCTTCTAGTGCTTCTTTTTCAAGACCATCAACGGCTTTGCTGGAATAACAAATGGTATGAATCATGTTAGCTGGTGTTAATGTTGCCAATTTGTCGTTAAAGGTAAGAAAAAAAAAACCAGTGTAGGGCTCCTTATGAGCGATCTGCTTATTAATCAACACACGGTTTTTGTATAGGGTGTTTTTGTTGCTTGTTACTGAGTGTGTTACAATAAAAAAAGCGCCTTTGGGATACCAAAGGCGCTTTGTTATTTAATAAAAGAAACACTTACATTAGTCTCTTTTTCTTCTGTCATCTCTTCTTGGAGGACGACGGTCATTGTTACGTTCTCTAGGAGCTGGTGCAACATATCCCTCTGGTTTTTCCAAAAGAGCCTTACGAGACACTTTCTCTTTTCTTGTACGTTTGTCAAGACCAAAGTATTTTACATCAAATACATCACCCATGTTTACCACATCGCTAACGTTTTCTGTTCGTTCCCAAGCTAACTCAGACACGTGCAATAATACTTCGTTTCCTGGAGCTTCCATATACTCAACAACAGCACCAAAATCTAACATTTTGATTACTTTCACTTCATACACAGAACCAACTTTAGGTTTAAAGGTAATAGAGTCAATCTTAGCAAGAACTGCGTCAATTCCTTCTTGACCTGTACCCAAAATCTCAACAATTCCTTCTTCTGTAACTGGGTCTTCATTGATAACTATGGTAGTACCCGTTTCTTTTTGAAGTTCTTGAATTACTTTTCCTCCAGGTCCTATCAGTGCGCCAATAAATTCATTGGCGATACGAACACCTACCATTTTTGGAGCGTACTCTTTCACATCTTCTCTTGGAGTTGCAATAGCATCGGTTAATTTTCCTAAGATATGGATACGTCCATCTCTTGCTTGCTTTAAGGCTGCCACAAGAATTTCATAGCTCAATCCTTTTACTTTAATATCCATCTGGCAAGCAGTAATTCCATCTGCTGTTCCAGTTACTTTAAAGTCCATATCTCCTAGGTGATCTTCATCACCAAGAATGTCAGAGAGTACTGCATACTTTCCAGTTTCTGAATCAGAGATAAGTCCCATTGCAATACCAGAAACAGGTTTCTTCATCTGTATACCAGCATCCATCATTGCCATGGTACCAGCGCATACTGTTGCCATAGAGGATGAACCGTTAGATTCTAACACCTCAGACACCACACGTACTGTGTAAGGGCAATCTTCAGGAATCATTCCTTTTAAACCGCGTTGTGCAAGGTTACCATGTCCAACTTCTCTACGAGAGGTTCCACGAATAGGCCTTGCTTCACCAGTACAAAAAGGTGGGAAGTTATAATGCAGGTAGAAGCTTTCTTCTCCCTCGTAAGATGGCATATCAATTTTGTTGGCATCTCTAGAGGTTCCTAGAGTTACTGTAGCAAGTGCCTGTGTTTCTCCACGGGTAAACACTGCAGATCCATGTACAGAAGGCAAGTAATCAATCTCACACCATATATCACGTATCTGGTCAGTCTTACGACCATCTAAACGCAGTCCTTCGTTTACAGTTAGATCACGAACAGCTGCTTTTTCTGTCTTACGATAGTAATCAGAAACTAAATCGCCAAACTCCTCCATTTCTTCTTCTGTGAAAGAAGCTTTTACTTCTTCTTTGATCTCTGCAAATGCAGCGCCACGTTCTTTTTTGGTAGATCCAGCTTTTGCTACTGCATATACTTTATCGTAAGCCATATCATGAACTCTTTTTACAAGCGCTTCATTATCTGGCTCTTCTGCGTAATCACGTACTTCTTTTCTTCCGAAAGCATCAGCCAAACGATGTTGTGCCTCAATCTGAACTTTAATAGCCTCATGAGCAAATTTAATGGCTTCAATCATTTCTTCTTCAGAAATCTCATCCATCTCACCCTCTACCATCATTACAGAATCCGCAGAAGCTCCAATCATCATATCGATGTCAGACTCTGCAAGTTGAGCTCTAGTTGGGTTTATAACAAACTCGCCATTGATACGTCCCACTCTAGCCTCAGAGATAGCACATTCAAAAGGGAAATCAGATAATTGAATCGCTGCAGAGGCAGCAAGTCCTGCCATTGCATCTGGCATAACATCATCATCATGAGACATTAACTGTATCATCACTTGTGTTTCTGCGCTGTAGTTTTTTGGAAATAATGGACGCAATACACGGTCAACAAGACGCATGGTTAATACTTCTCCATCACTTGGGCGCGCTTCTCTTTTGAAGAATCCACCAGGGTAACGTCCTGCAGCTGCAAACTTCTCACGATAATCAACAGTTAATGGTAAAAAAGGTAGGTCTTTTTGTTCGTAGTTTGAAACTACGGTGCAAAGCATCATACATTTTCCAGACTGTACCACGACAGATCCGTGCGCCTGTTTTGCTAATTTTCCAGTTTCGATAGTAATTTCTCTACCGTCACCAAGGTCTATGACCTCTTTAAATACTTTAGGTATCATATTTTTCATTTTTGATGCGCAGTGCGCATCGTTAATTTGGTCAAGGTTTGATTTTCAAACCAAGTGTTGTTGTGTTGTGTGTGGTTTGACCAATGAAAAACTAAAGGGTAGCCTTTTCAGTACTTAAATATATTAAAAAAAGTAAGGGGCTTAGCTAAGCCCCTTGTGTGGATTATTTACGTAATCCTAATTCTTTTACAATTGCTCTGTAACGCAAAATGTCTTTTTTCATTAGATAATCTAATAAAGAACGACGCTTACCTACCAATTTTACCAAAGAACGCTCTGTGTTATAATCTTTGTGATTTGCTTTCAAGTGTCCCGTAAGGTGCTGAATTCTGTAAGTGAATAATGCTATTTGACCTTCTGTGTTACCAGTGTCTGTTGCAGATTTTCCGTGCTTTGCGAAAATCTCTTGTTTTTCTTTTGGATCTAAATACATGCTAATATTTTTGTAAATGATTTTTATGTATGAATCATGACCATCATAATTCGGGTGCAAAAATAGTAAAATTCAATGATATGGCATTGTAAGGTAGTATTTTATTTAAAAAATAATACACCTTGAATTTAGACACAAGGTGTATGAATATCGTACAACTTTTATTACAATGAAGCCGTTTCTTTACGCAAGGGTTTGTTTTGTACCAAATCAAGGTACAAGTTAATTTTCTGCTTCATGTCTTTACGGTGAGAAATGAAGTCTAAAAATCCATGCTCTAAGACAAACTCTGCACTCTGGAAACCATCAGGCAAATCTTTACCTGTGGTGTCTTTTACAACACGCGGTCCTGCAAAACCTATAAGGGCACCAGGTTCACTGATGTTAATATCTCCAAGCATTGCAAAAGAAGCAGTAGTGCCTCCCGTGGTAGGGTCTGTACATAAAGACACATAGGGTATTTTTGCGTCTGCTAGCTGCGCTAGCTTAGCACTTGTTTTTGCCAATTGCATAAGTGATAAAGCAGCTTCCATCATTCTAGCCCCTCCAGATTTACTGATGAGTAAAAAAGGTGTTTTGGTCTTTAAAGCGTGATCTGCAGCACGTGCTATTTTTTCTCCAACAACACTACCCATAGAACCTCCAATAAAGCTAAAATCCATGCAGGCAATTACAAGGTTTTGTCCCATAGATTTTCCAACAGCTGTTCTAACGGCGTCATTTAATCCTGTTTTCTTTTGGGCATCTTTTAGCCTATCGCTGTATTTTTTCTTGTCTTCAAATTTCAGAGGATCTTTTGAGGTAAGATCACTGTCTAGTTCTTTAAACTTGTTGTTGTCAAATAAAATCTCAAAATATTCCTTACTTCCAATACGCACATGGTAGCCATCTTCTGGGCTCACGTAGAAGTTTTTTTCTAGCTCTTCTGCATCCACTATTTTACCCGTCGGAGATTTATACCATAATCCTTTTGGTACATCTTTTTTCTCCTCGGTAGGAGTGTTGATTCCTTTTTTTGTTCTTTTAAACCAAGCCATATTGTTTATGTTTAAAAACTATTGTTGAAATTTTTTTGTTATAATGTGTTTACATTATTTAGGTCTTCAAAGGCTTTTGTGAGGCGTTTTTTGAATGTTAATTCTGCCCCTCGCATCCATCCTCTTGGATCGTAATATTTTTTATTTGGTATATCTGCGCCTTCAGGATTTCCAATTTGAGTTCTAAGGTACTCAATATTTTTGGTCATGTAGTCTCTAGGTCCCTCTGTGAAAGCAAATTGAAGGTCTGTGTCAATGTTCATTTTGACAACTCCATATCCTATGGCTTCACGAATTTCTTCAACGGTAGATCCGCTTCCTCCATGAAATACAAAGTCTATAGGATTAGATCCAGTACCAAATTTTTCCTGGACATATTGTTGAGAATTTTTTAAGATTTTTGGAGTTAGTTTTACATTTCCAGGTTTGTAAACACCGTGTACATTTCCAAAAGCAGCAGCAATAGTGAACTGGTCACTTACTTTCATTAATTCTTGATAGGCGTAGGCAACTTCTTCTGGTTGTGTGTAAAGTTTAGATACATCAACATCACTATTATCAACCCCATCTTCTTCTCCTCCAGTAATACCAAGTTCTATTTCTAGAGTCATCCCTATTTTGCACATACGTGCTAGGTATGTTTTGCATATTTCAATATTCTCCTCTATAGGTTCTTCACTTAAATCAATCATGTGAGAGCTGTAGAGTGGCTTTCCAGTTTCTTTATAATGCTGCTCACCCGCATCAAGTAAACCATCAATCCAAGGCAGTAATTTTTTTGCACAATGATCTGTATGTAAAATTACTGTTGCTCCGTATAACTCTGCCAGTTGGTGTACGTGTTTTGCACCCGCAATTCCACCCGCAATAGCTGCTTGGTGGTTCTCATTAGATAAGCCTTTACCAGCGTTGAATAAACATCCTCCGTTAGAGAATTGGATATTAACAGGAGCGTTTAATTCTGCAGCTGTTTCCATCACTGCATTTACACTACTATTTCCCACAACATTTACTGCAGGCATTGCAAATCCTTTTTCTTTAGCGTAAGCATGTATTGCTTGAATTTCTTTTCCAGAAGCAACTCCTGGCTTGATTGTATGTGACATAAGATTGATTAATTTAATCGCAAAAATAGTAAATTTATGTTATAACCAAGGGGCAATGCAGAAGCTTTTACTTCTCTTTTTACTATGCTGATATTGTGGTAATTACTGGATAATTTTGAAGTGTATTTAAGAAAAATACACCTTTAGCTAGAAAGGATAATTGATCCCGATATTAAAAACTGCATTGGCAAAGTTGGCTTGCTTGAACCACCTGTTTTCTGGAGAGAGTGCAGGATTATGTATTTTAAATCCGGTGTCTAACCTGGCTACAAAAAAGCCAAAATCATATCGAAGACCAAGACCACTTGCAAGGGCTAGCTCTTTTAGGTCTTCCAAGCCGCTAAATCTTAGTGATTCATCCTTTACATTATCGAGCGCATTCCATATATTTCCACCATCTACAAACAAGGCTCCTTTAAAAGCTCCTAAAATTGGGAATCGGTACTCTAGATTAAAGGCAAGTTTAAAGTTGGCCTCATTAAACTCAAACAAACTACCGCTAGATCCTGGACCCAAATCATAAGGCCTCCAACCTCTGTTGTCATTAGCTCCACCCGCAAAATAACTTCTGGTAAAAGGAATGCTCTCGCTATTCCCGTATGGGATAGCAATACCCCCAAAGGCGCGAAGAGCAAACACATAGTCATTGGATACCTGCCAGTGTTTTATAAATTCTGCTTCTACTTTTGCATATTGAGAAAAGACAACTCCTAAAGTTTCATAATTCTCAGAATTATTTTTTTCAAGTCCAAGAATACTCGAAATACCAGAGAGTATTTCTCCAGCTGTTTCTACTTTCCATCTAATTCTTGAAAAGTTTTTATCAAAAATAGTTTCTCTAGTGTCACTTGTCCAGGTATAATTCGTAGCCAGAATAAGATTGTTTTCCTTAAGTCTAGCTTCCCGTTGTATTACACTAAAAAGCGTGTTGGTTTGTTCTTGATCAAGAATATATTCTCCTTGAGCACTGTTGTTTAAAAATGTGTCAATGCCCGATGGGATTTCTAGTTGTATTTCATTGTTTTGAGAGCTAGAATACAGAGCGGGATCTATACTCCCAGGATTGGCACTTTCAATTTGTTGCGCTATTTTATTTGCCTGGTTGTAAGAGTTGGTGTAAATATTAAAATAGTTACTCCTGTTAAGGTTTCTTACAAATTGTACATTAAATAAATCAAAACTATTGGTTCTGGTTTTTGAGGGACGCCAGTTGTAATTGTAAATACCACTTAAACTTTGCCTGTCTAATCCTATGTTGTTTTGTGCGTTAAAACCAACACTAATGTTGGTGGTTGGTGACATGTATTTAGGAATCCACTGATCTACATTTATTGGAATAAGCACACGAGGGATAGATAATTTTGAAGTAACACCAAATTCTGAAATATTAAAAAAACTGTCGTTTTCTGCAACATCTTTTGAGGCTCCAAGGGAGCCATTACCAGATATTTGTAAAATCTCAGCTCCTTTAAAAACATTTCTTAAAAATAAAGATCCTTTAAAACCAATACCCAGTTGCTGTATGGTAGAGGTATAGGTGTCAAAACTTGCATCTAATGTAGCTTTTTTTCTTGGTGTTAAAAAAATAGTACTCACAAGACTTTGTCTACTAGGATCACTAAGGTCTTCCTGGTAGGTTATGTTTGGATATTTGAAAACTTTTAAATCACTAAGTTGGTTGTAGGTTAGATTTCTATCTACATCTGTGTAAATCTTATTGGGTAAAATAGCAATGGCATCTGTTATGGCCTTTGGGTTAAATTTTAATGCATCATAACTAAACAATGAATAGCCATTATAGCTTACAGAATCTTGAAAATCAAGGCCTTGGTTGGCAAAGGAGTAATCTGTTATCACCCTTACCTTACTTACCTTATATACCTTAAAAGGCACTGTTTTGGTTGTGTCGTTTACTTCAATGGAGCGTTGAGGTATTAAATATGTTATGTTAACTTTATGACCTGTGTTAACAGTATCTGCCTCAAAGTTTATGTAATCTCTATTGAAATTATACAGGCCAGAATTACGCAGTTGCAAGTGTATGCGCTCTCGCTCGTTTTCAAAATCTGTAGCAGCATATTGCGATGATTTTCTTATAAAGCTGTTGTTTTTTGTGGCCTGGATAATAGAGTCAATAATAGGAGAGTCAATTTTTTGGGCAATGTTATTTATAAAGTAAGGTTCTTTTAAAGTTACCTTGTAAGTGACCTCTGCTGTATTGTTTTTGCGACTGTTTTTTGTAATATCATAATCCACCTTGACATTAAACCATCCTTTTTTGGCATACCAATTCTTGATACGTTGCTGTGATTTTTTTGTTTTAGTTTGGTCAATTATCTCAGGGGCTTCTCCAGATTTTTTTAACCATTGGTTAAAACCAACGTAGTAATTCCCTAGTTCATTTAGTTGTTTTTTTGACAAAAGGTTAATTAATCTTTGTTCTCTTTTAGGTTTTTTTTGCACCCAAGAAGTAAAAGTACTATCTGCCTTTTGGTCTGCAAGATTGTATACATGAAGCCCCACAGGTATACCAATTAAAGGTATTTTAATATTTGGGCTCTGGGTTAATTGACTAAACACTCCAAAATCATCCACTCTTTGTCCATCCACCTCAATGGTGTTTTTTGTGAGTAAAAGTTGCTGCTCAGTTACATTTTTAACTGCATTACAAGATCCTAGGAGGATCGTAATTCCTAAAATTAATGATATTTTTGTGATGCCTAATTCCAAATGTAGTGAAAGGGTAAAAAGGGTTGTTTAACTAATAATCAAAAATACTATAATTTGATAAGTAAAGGTCAAATAAAACTAATAACGAGTTTACAGCAAAAAAAGTACCGCAACAAAGAAGGTCTTTTTATTGCAGAAGGTGAAAAGGTGATTGATGAGCTCCTAAAACAAGGGCTTGAATTGCATAATCATTTTCATGTAAATGCACAGCCAGATGATGCTAACAGGCAAGAAATATCTCAAGCGCTGCTGCAAAAAATTAGTTGTTTGAAAACGGCCAATACCTCTTTGGCTACCTTTAAAATACCCACCCCAACTCCACTTTTAAACTCTGGGCTAACCCTTGTGGTAGATGCCCTTAGAGATCCCGGGAATCTAGGAACCATAATTAGACTCTGTGATTGGTTTGGGGTAACTCAACTTGTATGTTCCCGAGATACGGTAGATTGTTACAATCCTAAGGTTGTTCAAGCTACGATGGGTTCTATAGCTAGGGTTTCCATACATTATCTGGATATTGATCACTACTTACAACAATCCAAACTGCCAATATATACAGCCATGATGGATGGCCAAAATGTATATAATGCCACTTTGGCTAGTGATGCCATACTAATTATGGGTAATGAGGCAAATGGGGTTTCTCAGCAAATAAAAGCCCTTTCTACCCATCAAATTGCCATACCGCAATTTGGAGAGCTACACGCAACTGAGAGTTTGAATGTTGCCACTGCAACTGCCATACTCTTAAGTGAGTTTGCCCGTATTACTGAAAAGTAAAATTAATAAACATCCCTCTAGAGTTTATAGTACTTAGATTTGATGTCCAGATGCTCAGTGGGTTATTATCTGGCACTAGCTCGTCACTAGTTGCAAATACACCCCTAATTGACGGTGTAAATTTAAAGAAATACAGATAAATATCTACCCCAAAGCCTAGCTCAAAATAGTTGGTAATTCGCGTTGTCCTGAATTGTCCTAGGCTATTGTCTTCTGGGTTTTTCTCGTTACTAGATAGGTTTAATGAAGTAGATACCCCACCTAGTACAAAGGGTTTCCAGTTGTTGAGTCTCTTGGTGCTAAATTTGAGTAATAAAGGCAGGTGTATATAGGTAGATTTCACCTCACGAAGGGCGTCTATCTCATCACCAATTCTTGGAAAAATTAAGTTTCTTTGGGTAAAATAAAGTCCTGGCTCTAGCCTAAGATTAAGGTATTTATTAATGCGCATATCTCCAATAAGCCCCACATTAAAACCTGTAGTTGGCTCAACAATTACATCTGTATTTATGTTACCAAGCTCATCTTTGTATTCAATTTTAAAATCATAGCTGTTAAAGCCTAAAAAATAACCCCAAGTTAGAAATTTGGCATCAAATGTTTCTAGGTTAGACAGGCGTTCTCTACTAAATAGTTGCGCTTGGACACTTTGAGTGAGCAGGCCTATGGCTAGTAGTATTATTAGTTTTTTCATACTATTTTGTAGCGCTATAAATGGTAGCTACACCAAAAGTTTGTGGTTTATGTTGTACCTCTATAAACCCGGTTTTTCTTAAAATATTGTTCAAAGCTTCTGCATAAGGGAAAACGGAAGCGCTTTCACTTAAATAGTTATAAGCAACCTTGTCTTTACTAAATAAGGTACCCACCAAGGGTAAAATGTTTTTGCTGTAAATGTGATACCCTTGTTTGAAAGGAAACTTTTCTGGCACAGAGGTTTCTAATATAATAAAGAGACCTCCTTTTTTTAATACACGCAGTATTTCAGAAAGCCCTTTTTCTAAGTTTTCAAAATTTCGCACCCCAAAAGATACCGTAACCACATCAAAACTATTGTCTTTAAAAGGCATGGCTTCTCCATCTCCTTTGATAAAATCTACTTTTTCATCTAAAGGGGTGTTTGCCACTTTTTTTTGGGCCATAGATAACATTCCCTGAGAGAGATCAAAACCAATAATTTTTTTTGCATCAATGTTCTTGGCAAATTGTATGGCTAAATCACCGGTGCCTGTGGCAACGTCAAGTATGCTGTCAGGGGTATGGTTTTTTACCATTTTTAAAACTTTTCGGCGCCACTTTAAATCTGTACCCAAAGAGATGACTCTATTAAGATTGTCATACTTGTTTGATATGGTATCAAACATTTGTTCTACCTGCTCTTTTTTGTTGAGGCTAGAATCTTTGTAAGGAGTTACTTTTTTTTGTGTAGTCATTTCGGGTGCAAAAATAACATTTTTTATTGTTACAATTTCTCCATTTTTTGAAACCACATTAAAATAGTTCATCTTGTAAAAGGCCATATTTGGTTGTGGGATGAATTTCAATTTAGAAGATACTATCTACAGTGTCCTTTGTGATTTAAAAATTCAATACATTTGTATTTTATTCCTAATTACTGTTATGAAAATTATTATCGCCGGTGCAGGTGAAGTAGGGTTCCATTTGGCAAAACTATTATCTTTTGAATCTCAGGATATCACACTTATTGATACCCACAGAGATTCTTTGTCTTATGCAGATACGCATTTGGATATACGTGTTGTTCGTGGAGATGCTACTTCAATTAAAGTTTTAGAAGATAGCAATGTTGTTGACACAGATTTAGTCATAGCGGTAACTTCCTCAGAAACCACCAATATTACTGTATGTGTTTTAGCCAAACAATTAGGAGCAAAGAGGACCATAGCCAGAATATCAAACACAGAATTTATAGATCGTAAAGATGAGGTTGGATTTACCAAATTTGGTATCGATGAGCTAATTTCGCCAGAGTCTTTGGCTGCCAATGAAATAGAGTTGCTTTTAAATCAAAGTGCTTTTAACGACACCTATGAGTTTGAAGGAGGCGCTTTAACCATGATTGGCTTGCATTTAAACCGCACCAATAGTTTTATAGACAAAACAGTTAAAGAAGTGGCAAGCGTGTTCCCTAATTTGAAATATGTGCCTATAGCCATGCAACGTTATGGTACTCAGTACACTATCATACCCAGAGGAGATACTCAATTTAAAGAAGGCGATCAGGTATATTTTATAACCACCAAAGAAGGAGTTGATGAAATTTATAAGCTTACCGGAAAAGAGCGGCATGAGATTAAAAATGTAATGATACTAGGGGGCAGTAACATTGGATATAAAACGGCAAATGATTTGTGTAAAAATAGATTTAATGTAAAGCTTATTGAAAACGATAAGCAGAAAGCCTATGAAATAGCCGATGACATACCAAGTTGCCTTGTTATAAAAGGTGATGGAAGAAATGTAGAATTGCTACTAGAAGAAGATATCCAGGACATGGATGCTTTTATATCTGTGACAGGAAATAGTGAAACCAATATCATGTCTTGTTTGGTTGCAAAATCTAAAGGGGTTAAAAAAACAATTGCTCTTGTAGAGAATATGGACTATTTTCAATTGTCACACTCTATAGGTATTGATACTTTAATTAACAAAAAACTTCTAGCGGCCAATAATATCTTTAGATACATACGCAAGGGAGAGGTTGTAGCGATGACCAAGCTAAACAACATGAATGCAGAGTTGTTGGAGTTTGTGGTAACACCATCTTCTCTTGTTGCAAATAAGACCATACGAGATATTGATATTCCTCGCTCTGCCATTATTGGTGGTGTGGTTAGAGACGGTGAAGGACAAATTGCTTTGGGTGATTTTGAAATTCAAAGCGGTGATCGTGTAGTTGTGTGTTGTCAACCACAATCTATCGGTAAAGTAGAAAAACTCTTTGTGTAATGAGTTTTTTAAAACAAGTAAATCATAAAATCATTGCCCATATCATGGGCTTGCTTTTGGTAGTAAACGGCTGTTTTATGCTAGTAGCTTCTATCATGAGCGCTATCTACCAAGATGGTGTGTTGCATCAAATGATCCTCTCAGGACTAGTTACTGTGGCAACTGGAGGTCTGGTTATGTTTTTTACACGTAGTCATAAAAAAGAACTCCATAAAAGAGATGGATATATTGTTGTGGCTATGGGCTGGGTAATTATGTCTTTAGCCGGCACATTGCCCTATTTATTTACAGATGCCATACCCTCATTTACCAATGCTTTTTTTGAAACTATGAGTGGCTATTCTACAACTGGAGCTAGTATCTTAAACGATGTAGAGAGTCTCCCTAAGGGTATTTTATTTTGGAGAAGTATTACCCATTGGATTGGTGGTATGGGTATCATTGTATTGGCTGTTGCTATATTGCCCCTACTTGGTATTGGTGGGATGCAGTTGTTTGCTGCAGAGGCTCCGGGTCCTGGTGGTGATAAGCTGCATCCAAGAATTACAGATACTGCAAAACGATTGTGGCTCATCTATGTAGGGTATACCGCTGCAGAGACTTTGTTACTGTATATGGCGGGTATGAGCTTTTTTGATGCAATCAATCATTCATTGAGCACGCTAAGTACAGGAGGTTTTTCTACCAAAAATGCAAGTATCGCACATTGGAATGACACCCCACTTATACAATACATTATTATGTTTTTTATGTTTCTGGCAGGTACTAATTTTGTACTTAGTTACTTTGCATTTAAACTCAAGTTTTCAAAAATAATTCATGATGAGGAGTTTAAAACCTACTCATTTTTGCTTTTAATTCTTACCGCTATTTTTGCAGGTGTTATCTACTTTAATGTAGACTTTAGCGCCAGTAGTATCGTCCACCCGATGGTATGGGGAGAATTGGAGGCAAGTATTCGTCATGGTTTGTTTCAGATATTAGCCATTGTTACCACTACAGGTTTTGTAACGGCTGATTACGCTATTTGGACCCCTATATTAACCATCTCTTTGTTTGGCTTAATGTTTTTGGGTGGATCTTCTGGATCTACTTCCGGGGGGATTAAAATTGTACGTCATCTAATCATGATTAAAAATGGAGTTTTAGAGTTTAAACGTACCCTGCACCCAAATGCTATTTTACCAGTACGATATAACACAAGAGCTGTGCAACGGCCTATTGTTTTTAATATACTTGGCTTTTTTATATTGTACATGCTGTCTTTTATTGTTGGTGTGATTGTTTTTTCTGTGCTCGGGCTAGATTTTAAAACGGCTCTTGGTGCCGCAGCATCCACTCTTGGTAATGTGGGTCCAGCATTAGGTGATCTTGGCCCTGTGCATACTTATGACGGCCTACCAGTGTTGGCAAAATTATGGGCTACTTTTTTAATGTTAATTGGAAGACTAGAGCTTTTTACTGTACTTATTTTATTCACTCCTTTTTTCTGGAGAACAAGATAGCCTTCTAGTCATTAAAGGAGATGATTTCTATTTCTACGCGCCTATCATTGTTACTTCTTTTTCCTAGTGGTTGTCTAAAGGCCATGCCTTTGTAACTCATTCTATTTTTGTTAATTCCTTTTTTAATAAGGTAATTGTAAACATATTGCGCCCTTGCCTCGCTTAAATTTTTCTTTCCTGTTCTTAGGTTAGTAAAATCTATTCCGGGGTTCTCTGGATCTCCACAACAAATATGGCCAATAAGTTTGAAGGTCATCTTTGGGTATTGTTGTATAAATGTAAGAAGTTTTTTGAGTGCTTTTTTACTTTCATTTAACATGATGTCTCTGTCTTGATAAAACCGAATTCCTTCAATGGTTATTTTGTCTCCTGCTCTGAACACTTTTGCATATTCTGGAGGAATCCCTTTTTGAGTAGGTTTTAATACAATCTCTCCAGGGACCTTTACATGATATTTTTTTAGGTGAATAAAAATATCTACCCGTCTATTGGTTTTTGAATCACTATCTAGTTCACCATATCCCTGAGAGGAAATGATCGTGAATTCACGCAAGTTTTTGGTCACATTTGCTGCCCTGTCTTTGGAGAGCGCAAGGTTATAATGTTCCTCTCCAACAGTGTTTGTATAGCCTTTAATGTGTATGTCAAGCTGGTCTTTGTGGTGCAGTTTTTTTATACTATCTAAAATAAAAATGTGCGCTTGGGTGAGTTGTGATTTATCATTTTCAAAATACAATGAAAACTCCATTTGCTCTTCTTGCGCCCATAAAAAAGGGGCGCAAAAAATACTTATAACTAAAAGTAGAAGTTTCATGTGTGAAAAATTAACAATACTTAAAGATACTAAAATCTATAAACATGCTTTACTGGAAATAGAAATCTAAATATTTTATGACCTCATACAAGGCTCTTAATTTACTCGCCCCTTTTGTGGATTATGTAGCATACTTTTTAGCCAAATGATTCAAGTCTATTTCATTTATTTCTTTTCCTGTTGAGAGTGTTATAAGGCTTTGGACATTTCCTAGATAGGGTAGTAGGGTCAGTTTTGTGATGATAAAAGTCTCGTAAGCTTCTATGTCCTCAACAATTAATTTGAGCAGGTAATCAAAGGTACCGCTAACCCTATGACATTCTACTACTTCTGGAAAATCGTTTACTTTTTTTACAAATTTTTCTAGGTAAGTACGGGTGTGCCCTTGTAAGGTTATGGCAACAAAAACAGTTTGTTTGAGGCCTAATTTTTTTTGATTTAGCCTGGCAGAATATCCTTTTATATACCCTTCGCGTTCAAGTTTTTTTATGCGCTCAAAAACAGGGGTGGTAGACCTCTTTAAATCTTCAGCAAGGCTCTTTACAGTTCTATTTGAATCTTTTTGTAGGGCCTTTAGAATGGCTATGTCTGTACTATCAAGTTTCATTTGCTATTTATTCTGTTATTTGACCATAAAAATAGAATAAATATTATGTTTTTTACTATTTTTTAGAATAAAACCCTAATTATTAACTTTAAGGCAGGTGATATACATTTTTTAAAATACATTTTTTGTATTTTTATACACGATTAAAAGATAGAAGTTGGTATGATTGAAACTGCATTTGTTATGCCTAAAATGGGCGAGAGTATTACCCAAGGCACCATACTTAATTGGTTGGTGGAAGAGGGTGAGGCATTTCAAGAGGGTGATATTCTTGTTGAAATAGCCACAGATAAGGTAGACAATGAGGTACCAGCTCCAGGCTCTGGGGTGATGATTTCTCATAAGGCTAGTGTCAATGATGTAATTGAAGTTGGACAAACCATTGCATTATTATCGTTGTCTGATGAGGTAGCTACCTCTAAAGTTTCTACACAAAACAGTTCTCATAAAGATTTAATTGAAAATAGTACTACCAATAAAAAAACCACACCTACAAAAGCCTCTTTCAAGGTACATGACAACGTTTTTATCTCTCCTCTTGTAGATAGTATGGCTAGAGAGCATCATATTAGCTACCAAGAACTGGCCTGTATTGCTGGTAGTGGCCTTGATGGACGGTTGCGTAAGACAGATATCACGAGTTACTTACAACAAGGAAGACCTTTTCAGTTTGTACAACCACAAGACAATAACCAGGGGTACAGCATCCCAGATCTAAAATTTGATAAAGGTAGTGGTAAGATCATACCCATGGACCGTATGCGAGAAATGATTGCAGATCATATGGTGTATAGTAAACACACCTCACCACATGTAACGGCATATATTGAGGCAGATCTAACTAATATGGTTGCTTGGAGAAACACAAATAAGGTGTTATTTCAAAAAAAACATGGAGAGAAGCTTACATTTACGCCGCTTTTTATAGAGGCCGTTGCAAATGCCATCAAGGACTTCCCTATGATTAATGCCTCTCTTGACGGTAAAAATATAATAGTAAAAGAGCACATAAATATAGGAATGGCAACAGCCTTGCCCACCGGAAATTTAATTGTCCCGGTGGTTAAAAATGCAGATAAGAAAGACTTAAAAACCCTTGCTGGCGCTATAAATGAGCTGGTACAAAAGTCTCGCTCTGGAAATTTAAAAGCAGATGATATCAAAGGGGGTAGCTTTACCATTAGTAATGTAGGAACCTTTGGCAGTTTGATGGGAACTCCCATTATCAATCAACCAGAAGCAGCTATCCTAGCAACAGGAATTATAAAAAAACGCGCCGAGGTGATTGAAAAACCTCAGGGAGATACCATCGAAATACGAAGTATGATGTACTTATCTCTGTCTTTTGATCACAGAATTGTAGACGGGCATTTAGCAGGCTCTTTTTTAAAACAGATTGCTCAAAACATGGAAAAATTTGATTTAAAGCGCCCTGTTTAGATACTCTGCTAAGCCTATTGTCTACATTTTTTTAAAAACACACTGTGTAACATATTATTGAAAACCATCGTATGAAAATTACCAAAGAAATAATCTTACAAGCCTTCAAAAACTTGGTCACTGCAAAAACAATGACCCAAGTGTTTGAGGATAATTTTAAAGTTGTTTCCAAGTATGTACATGCTACCTCTCGAGGTCATGAGGTGATACAAACAGCGCTTGGAATGCAGTTAATGCCTCAAGATTATTTATTTCCATACTACCGTGATGATGCCATGTTACTTTCTATTGGCATGACACCTTATGAACTTATGTTGCAGGTATTGGCTAAAAAAGAGGATCCTTTCTCTGGTGGAAGAACCTATTATTGTCATCCTAGTTTAAGAGATGATGATAAACCTAAAATACCGCACCAAAGTAGTGCAACAGGTATGCAAGCCATACCAGCAACTGGAGTTGCAATGGGCTTGGGGTACCAGGAGGCAGAGAAACTTTCTACACATTCAAAGCAACAAGCGCCGGTGGTAGTCTGCTCATTAGGAGATGCAAGTGTAACAGAGGGTGAAATAGCAGAGGCCTTCCAGATGGCTGCATTGAAACAGTTGCCTATTTTGTATTTAGTACAGGATAATGGCTGGGATATTTCTGCCAATGCTGCAGAGACCAGAGCTCAAAATGCTGCCCAGTACGCTGCAGGTTTCCATGGTTTAGAGGCAATCTCTATAGACGGGACAGATTTTGAGCAGTGCTATACTACAATTAAAGATGTACTTGAGAAAATTAGAACCCAACGCCGCCCATTTCTAATTCATGCCAAAGTCCCCTTATTAAACCATCATACCTCTGGTGTGCGCATGGAGTTTTATAGAGATGATTTGCAGCAAGCAAGGTCTGAAGATCCATATCCTAAACTACTATCGCTTCTTTTGCAACAGGGCACTACTAAAGCTGAAATACAAACCATAGAAACCAATATTGAGAGCCGCGTGCAACAAGACTTAAGTAAGGCTTTAGCCGCTGATGATCCCTTACCTGAAGATTTATACACTCATGATTTTGCACCAACACCAATAACACAAGAGGTAGGGGAGCGCAGTCCAAAAGGCGCAGAGAAAGTAGTGATGGTAGATTGCGCATTATTTGCCATTGAAGAGCTAATGGCAAAACACCCAGAGTGTTTATTATATGGTCAAGATGTTGGAGGAAGACTTGGTGGTGTATTTAGAGAAGCTGCAACCCTAGCTCAGAAATTTGGTGACAATAGGGTGTTTAATACAGCCATACAAGAAGCTTTTATCGTTGGATCTACTGTGGGGATGAGTGCTGTTGGTCTAAAACCCATTGTTGAGGTACAATTTGCAGATTATTTGTGGCCAGGGCTTAATCAATTATTTACAGAAGTATCAAGAAGTTGTTACCTCTCTAATGGAAAATGGCCTGTATCAATGATACTCAGAGTGCCTATTGGTGCTTACGGAAGTGGCGGCCCGTATCACTCCTCTTCTATGGAGAGTGTGGTGAGTAACATACGAGGGTTGAAAATAGCATACCCAAGTAATGGTGCAGATTTAAAAGGTCTTATAAAAGCAGCTTACTATGATCCAAATCCAGTGGTTATTTTTGAGCACAAAGGGTTGTATTGGTCTAAAGTACCTGGAACAAAAGGAGCTACAAGTGTAGAGCCCAGTGAAGATTATATGCTTCCTTTTGGTAAGGCATGGGTTTTACAAGAAATCTGGAAAAAAGAGGAAGCGGAAACCTTGTCAATTATTACCTACGGTATGGGAGTACATTGGGCTATAAATGCTACAGCAGCACTTGGTTTGCAGGATGTTGTAGAGATTGTAGATTTGCGCACGCTACATCCTTTAGACTACGATACTGTTTTTGGCTCGGTAAACAAATGTGGGAAGTGTCTGGTAGTTACAGAAGAACCAAGTGAAAATAGTTTTAGTAGAGCTTTGCAGGGTCGTATACAAGAAGAATGTTTCCAGTCATTGGACGCACCAGTGATGATTGTAGGTTCTGAGAATATGCCGGCCATACCACTCAATAGCGTGCTGGAGCAAACCATGATCCCTTCTACAGAAAAAGTGAAAGAAAAAATCATTGAAATTTTAAACTATTAAAGCTAGATCACTAAAGAAAAAATTGGTTTATTTTTTTCTGTATGGATCTTCCTCACTGCTTGTTATTCCAAGCGCTTTATACACAAAATCGAAAGTAGACAACAATTCTGGTTGTCCGTCAACAATGGCGATATTATGCTCAAAATGAGCACTTGGTTTTCCGTCTTGAGTTACAATCGTCCAACCATCTTTGAGTTGTTTTATGCGCCGTGTTCCGAGGTTTATCATCGGCTCTATAGCAACAGTCATGCCCTCAAGGAGTTTTTTTCCGCGACCTCTTCTGCCATAATTAGGCATTTCTGGATCTTCATGCATAGTTTTGCCAAGCCCGTGACCCACTAATTCTCTCACAACGCCATATCCATGACCCTCGCAGTAATTTTGGATAGCATACCCTACATCGCCAACACGATTACCGGTTTTTAATTGCTCAATACCTACATATAAAGATTCTTTGGTTACTTGGAGTAGTTTTTTTGTTTCTTGTGCTACCTCACCTACCTCAAAGGTATAGGCGTGATCTCCATAAAAGCCGTGTTTTATAGCACCACAATCTATACTAACAATATCACCTTCTTTTAGAGGGATGTCGGTGGGTAATCCATGAACGATAGCCTCATTCACACTTGTTAAGAGGGTAGATGGGCAATCATACAATCCCAAAAATCCTGGTATTGCATCTTGCTCACGAATGTAAGTTTCTGCCATGGTATTGAGCTCATTGGTAGTAACTCCAACTTTCACTTCTTTTGCAAGCATTCCAAGAGTTTTGGATACAACTAAAGCTGCCTCTCTCATTAATGCTATCTCTTCTCTTGATTTTGTAATAATCATTTTGCCTATTAAAAGTTAAACCACCTTTTTCTTTTGGGTGATTTGATGGGGTTTAATTCTCCTGTGATTTCATGGTAAATTTCTCCCCAGCTCCTCATACCCCCTATATTTCTATCATCTATAAAAATATCTGCATTAATTTTTCTGCTGTATGAGTTATCGAATTCTTCTTCAGGAAAGCTCATGTTCACGGCATAGAAAGTAACTCCATTTTTTTTACAAAATGCAACTGCTTCTTCTAAGGCAGTACCTCTTCTGTAGGTCCATAAAATTACCCTATGTCTGTCTTCTTGTAATTTCTTAATTGTTTCAAATGCAAAAATAATGGGCTTTCCAATTTTTGGATAGGCATCTTCTACGATGGTACCATCAAAATCTATGGCTATGTTAAGAGTATCTTTCATCTAAAGGTGTTAAAGTTTGACTTGGTAAAATTACAAAGAAAATCACCACCAGAATTTATTATTCTGCGTATGCTGGTGAGTAGGGTTTATTTGTAACTATGGTGAGTATATCTTCTTCAAGTGTTGCCCCTTGAACATATTCAACAAAACGTCCTAGTTCTTTTTCTTGCTTATAAAAAATAAAAGTAGGGACATAGGCAATATTTAAATCTTTTTCATAGCCCCGTGGGGTATCTTTATCATGAGAAACTGCCACCATCTCTATACGCTCTTTATTGATGCCTATGCTTTTTAGTATTTTGTAAAAACGTGGAACTTCACGCTGGCTATCCTCACACCAGGTTCCCATAAAGGCTTTGATGTAAACACCTTTGAGTTCTTTTTTAAGCTCAATTAGAGTAATAGAATCTGGTTTGTAGGCCTTAAAATTTTCAGACATCCAAGGAAATAAACGATCATTTTTAAAATCTACATAGCTTACTTTTCCAAGGAGCATTTTTTCTCCCTCATTCTCTGGATCTTCCACAAGTTTGTCGCTTATATAGCTTTCTTGAGTCTTTTCAGTGACATCTTGTTGGGTCTTTTGCGATTGATCTTTGCAAGATAGTAGGCTTATAAAGGCAAAGGCCAGCAAGATTGTTTTTGTGTTTAAATAGTTCATCTTTATTATTTTTTATACTAATGATTTTTGTGTCATTTGCGCTGGCTTTACAATACCCATCAAATGCAGTATTGTTGGTGCAATATCTCCTAAAACTCCGTCATTCACATTGTTTATCTCTGGGTCTACCACAATAAGTGGTACAGGGTTTATAGTGTGGGCTGTATTTGGTGATCCATCTGGATTGCACATGGTCTCACTATTGCCGTGATCTGCAATAATAATAGTAGTATATCCGTGAAGTAGTGCAGCTTCTGTAATTTTTTTGGCGCAGCTATCTACCACTTCGCACGCTTTTGTTGCTGCCTGTAAATCTCCAGTGTGTCCCACCATATCAGGATTAGCAAAATTTAAACAAATAAAATCTGCTGATTCTGCCTTAATTTCTGGAATGATTTTATCTCGAATATCTAAAGCACTCATCTCTGGTTTTAGGTCATAGGTTGCAACCTTTGGGGAGGGACATAAAATTCTTTTCTCACCCCTAAAAGCTTCCTCTCTTCCTCCATTAAAGAAAAAGGTTACATGAGGATACTTTTCTGTTTCGGCTATGCGTATTTGAGTTTTGTTGTTTTTTTCCAGAACCTCTCCAAGTGTTTGGGTAATGTTTTCTTTGTTGTAAATAACTGAGATATCCTTGAAGGAAGCATCATAATTGGTAAGAGTTACAAAATGCAAGGGTAGTTTTTTCATCCCATAGTCTTCAAAATCCTCTTGAGTTAACACTTGGGTAAGTTGTCTTGTGCGGTCTGTCCTAAAATTAAAGAAAATTACTACATCATCTTTTTTTATGGTTGCAATAGGGAGGTTGTCTTTGGTTACAACAAGAGGCTCCATAAACTCATCTGTAATTCCTTCTTGGTAACTTTTTTCTATGCTCTTTGAGATGTTTGTAGTTGGTGTGCCTTTGGCGCTACATAGTAGATCATAGGCTTTTTTAATACGCTCCCAACGAGTATCTCTATCCAGGGCAAAGTAACGTCCAATTACACTTGCAATACGACCTGTTGTTTGCTGCATGTAGTCTTGTAGATGCTCTAAGTGTTGTATGCCAGATTTTGGATCTACATCTCGCCCATCTGTAAAGGCATGAACAAAAATATTTTCTAAATTTTGATCATTAGCGGCCTTTAGGAGTCCTTTTATGTGATCTAGGTGAGAATGTACCCCACCATCTGAGACTAGTCCTAATAAATGAACATTTTTATTGTTGGTTTTGGCATAATCAAAGGCTTTTTGTAACACCTTTTCATCCTTGAGGGTATCATTGGTTATGGCCAAATTGATTTTTGCTAAATCTTGATATACAATCCTTCCAGCGCCAAGGTTCATGTGTCCTACCTCGCTGTTGCCCATTTGTCCATCTGGGAGCCCAACATGCGCTCCATGGGTTAACAGATTTGCATGAGCATATTTTTTTATTGCAGCATCCATAAAGGGTGTTTCTGCCTTTGCAGGGGCAGAAATGCTAGGGTCTTGTGTATTGCCCCACCCGTCAAGGATAAGTAATATAACTTTTTTATTCATGGTGTAAAGATAGGCAGTAATTACTGATTACAAAACCGCAAGAGGTTTCAATAAATTTAAAACCATAGTCATTTTGTAGGGCTGTTTTCTTGACAATTTAAACCAGCTCAGGATTAATATCCAAAATATGCTCTTTGATATACCCTGCAATAAAACGGTCAGTAAAATGCTCACTACCTGCAATTTTTTCTTGCTGCAGGATGCTTTTAATGTCAAGGTTTTTATATGCCCTTAGCATTGGTCTAGATACAGGTTTGTAGCTAAAATGCCAAGGCTCATGAGAAAAACCTTTTCTAGCGGTATCTTTTGTATACACCTCATAAAACCCAAAGATGCTTGCATTTTGGGTGAGCCAAGCTTTCATCTCACAAAATTGGCCATTACCATAAAAGTGTTTTTCTAGCAATACGCTTGAGGGTCTAACTCCTGTGTTTCCCTGAATTATATCAATATCTGTACCCCAGTGATGTCTTGATGTTCCTGGAATGGTAGAGTACTCAATAATTTTAGAGAGTGCCTGTTTTGCAGACAAGCCTTGCCCGGTAAAGCGTTTGTACTTGCCTTCAAAAATTTCTTTTTGCCGCTCAAAGCTTCTATAAGCAGATACAATTTCAATGGTTATGTTATCTTTTGCCGCTGCAGCTTTCATTTTTAAAAATGCAGCTTTAGTTTGTTTTCCCATCTTTTGGGTGTAAGAATTTCCAGTAATATCAGGATTTCCTTTTCCTATTAGTTGCGCTTTAGTGAACATATCTTGCGCAGTGCTTAGGGCATTTTGAGGTATTGTTAGAAGCCCAAGGGTGCAAATAGTTGTGAGATGTAAAAATTCTTTTCGTTTCATGTCTATACTGTCTTAAGCTTTCTTTTAAATATACTATTTCTTTACAAAACAACTCCACTAGAGGTTTAAAACAGCTCCTTGGTCAAGCAAGTAAGTATCTTTTCCTTTCTCAAAAACACGCGCACTATGGTTTCCTTTTAAAGTTATGCGATCTCCAATGACCTGAAGCCAACTACCCTCTGGTAATCCCACTACAGGGGTGTTGTTTTGGGTGTGGTATTCCTTAATTCTTGTTGCTCTAGATTCTCCCATGTGAGTAGTATTTACATCTTGGTCTATGTAATGGGCATTAATATTAAAGGCAATGACGCCCAGTGTGTCAAAAGAAGAGGGATATACAATAGGCATGTCATTGGTGTTTTGCATGGTGACACCACAAATATTACTACCGGCACTTGTACCAAGATATGGGGTGGCTTTATTAATAGCTTTTCTGATGGGGTCAACAAGCTTATTGTCATGTAACTGCTTTACTAATAAAAAGGTGTTTCCACCGCCAGTGAAGATTCCTTGTGTTTGTTCTACAGCTTGAATAGGATTTTTAAAGGTGTGTATCCCGCGTAAATTTTTACCAAATGTTTTGAAAACTTTTGCTGCCATTTTGGTGTAATTTTCATGGCTGATACCTCCAGGTCTTGCATAGGGTATAAATAAAATATCTGTGGCGTCTTTAAACAGTAGTATAAGTTCTTCTTTTAAATACTCTAGATAGGTGCCCTTGTATATGGTTGAGGTGCTGGCAATAATTAGTTTTTTCATTCTATAGGGGGTTAAACCATAAAGGTACACAATGTGCTGTTATATTTTACTAGCTCTTGTCTAACTCTAATGTTATTAAATTATATATTTGAATTCTGAAAAATTCTACAAAAATAAAAATGAATCGTAAAGCAAGCTTTTTTAGCCTACTTTTTTTGTGTTTTTTCACCTCTACTACAGCGCAAATTATTTTGTTGGAGGGAAGAGTTACCAACCCAGATGAGGTTGAGAATATTCATGTACTTAATACAACATCAAGATATAACGCTATTACTGACCAAGAAGGGAAGTTTGTCATAGAAGCAAAGCGTTATGACACATTGGTTTTTTCTGGGATAAAGTATTTTTCAAAAAAGGTAGTGGTTACCGATTATATGTATGCTCAAAAATACCTTACAGTTTCTCTTATCATCTTATTAAACGAGCTGGACGAGGTATTTTTAGGAAATACGCTCTCGGGTGATTTATTAAAAGACGTGGAGGCCATAAACACCAATAAAGATTTTAACTTTGATGATGTTGGTATTCCAGGTTTTAAAGGAAAGCCCCAGGAAAAAATTCCTGATTTGTTGGGACAAGTCATCACTCCATTATATGTAGATGTGGAAGCTTTGTATAAGCACATCACAGGGTATTATAAAACACTAAAAAAGATGCGCAAATGGAGATCTGAGGATTACATTGCTACAGTAATATTAACGTATTATACTGCTTCTTTTTTTCTTGATGCCTATGGAATTCCAGAAAATAGAACCTATGATTTTATAATGCTGTGCATAGAGACTTCAGACATACAAAAAGATTTTGAAATCAAAAATTACAATGGGGTGCTAACTACTTTTAAAGAAAAATCTCTGGACTATGTATATCAATTAAACCCTGCAAAAAAAGAAAACTAATATTTTTATTGCCAATGGTAGATAAAGAAATAAAATAGCAACGATTGCTTTAAATTTGCCACCGTGCCCCCTTTTTAACTTTACCCTTTATGAAACTTTTTAAGATTTTTATTTTAACGATTATTTTCCCTACAGTTGTGGGAGCTGCAATCCACAAATTTTATGCTAGCACTACTAAAATAGAATATGTGCCTCAAGAGCAATCTGTGCAGATAATTACAGAAATTTTCACCGACGACATTCAGCAAGCATTGTCAAAGAGAAACCTTAGGGAGATTCATCTAGATTCTAAAAAGCAGACTCCGGCAGATGTTTTACTGTTGCGAGACTATGTTTTTAAGAAGCTGGTTGTTTATCTCAATGATGTAAAGCAAGAGTATGATTATATTGGATTACAATATGATATAGATAGAGTAAAATTGTTTCTAGAAATAACAAATGTTTCTTCTTTTGAGCGTATAGAAATTGAAAATAAAATTTTGTTTGACACCTTTGAAGATCAACAAAATATCATACACATTAAAACTCCTAATGCAAGGCGAAGCCTTGTCTTGGACAAAGAAAATCCTAAAGGATTGTTAAATTTTTAATAACACGCAGTATACGCTTAAGATTAGGCTATTTTTGAAATTACTTTAAACCAAACTAAATCATGAAATTACTCAAGTTTTTATCCTTTATTTTAGTAATGTCTTCTGCCGGTTTTGCTACCGCACAAGAAACAGAATCTACTCAACAGGAGCGTAAAGCAGGACACCTTAATAACAACCGTTTCAAGCAGTTGTATCAAGAGTTTTCTTCACCAAACCAATACAGATCTGCCTCTGGTGCTCCAGGGCCAGCCTATTATCAGCAGCAAGCAGACTACAAAATGGATATTGTTTTGAATGATGACACCTCTGTATTATCTGGAACAGAAACAATTACCTACACAAATAATTCTCCAGATGTTTTAGAGTATTTGTGGGTACAATTGGATCAAAATGTTCGTGCTTCAGATTCAAAAACTTCTTTAATTGAGGCTAATGGAGCGGCTCCTGCACAGCAGGCTAGTTCTTTTGTCAATAGTTATATGGGAGAAGCCTTTGATGGAGGTTTTAAAATTGAGTATGTAAAAGACCGAAAAGGAAACAACCTTTCATACACAATCAATCGCACCATGATGCGTATTGATATCCCCAAAGCAATGAAATCTGGGGATACGTACTCTTTCGATATAAAGTGGTGGTATAATATTGTAAACCATACCATTGATAGAGCTCGAAGTGGATATGAGGTGTTTGATGATGGAAATAAAGGGTATGTAATTGCTCAGTTTTTCCCTCGAATGGCAGTATACAGTGATGTTGAAGGATGGCAAAATAGCCAATTCTGGGGTCGTGATGAGTTTGCACTACCTTTTGGAGATTATGATGTGAGTATAACAGTTCCTGCAGATCACACCATGGATGCTACAGGTGTTCTAACCAATAGAAAAGAGGTGTTTTCAAAAACAATGATGAACCGCTACAACAAGGCAAAACAATCCTACAAGACTCCAGTTATTATCGTAACACAAGAGGAGGCAGAGGCTGCCTCTAAAACAAATGTAAAGGCAACCAAAACCTGGAAGTATAAAGCTAACAATGTTCGAGATTACGGTTTTGCAACCTCAAGACGTTACATCTGGGATATGATGGCTGTTAAAATTGGAGATAAAGATGTGATGGCTGTTTCATTATATCCACCAGAAGGAAATCCATTATGGGAGGATTATTCTACAATAGTTGTGGCTAGTACTTTAAAGTCTTACTCTAGAATGTCTTTTGATTACCCATACCATAAAGCAATATCTGTTCATGCAAAAAGCCAGGGGATGGAGTATCCAATGATTTGCTGGAATTACGGTCGTCCAGATGCTGAGGGTAACTACAGTGAAAGAGTTAAATATGGTATGATGAGTGTAATTATTCATGAAGTTGGTCATAACTATTTCCCCATGATTGTCAATAGTGATGAGCGCCAATGGACTTGGATGGATGAAGGTTTAAATACTTTTGTACAGTATGTTGCAGAGCAGGATTTCGGCCAATGGTATCCAGATGCAATCGCCCCTAATAAAGCATATCCATCACGTCGTGGACCTGCCAAAAAGATAGTGAATTACATGGGAGGTGATCAAGATTTTATTGCCCCTATTATGACAAAAGGACTCAACACCTATAATTTTGGAGCTAATGCATATTCAAAGCCTGCAACTGGTCTTAATATACTTCGAGAAACAATCATGGGTCGTGAGTTGTTTGATCACGCATTTAGAACCTACTCTCAACGTTGGATGTTTAAACACCCAACTCCAGAAGATTTCTTCCGTACCATGGAAGATGCCTCAGCTGTAGATTTGGACTGGTTTTGGAGAGCATGGTTTTACAGCACAGAGTACACAGATATTGGTGTAAAAGATGTAAAGAAATACTATGTAACTTCAAAAATGAACAAACAAGTACGAGAAATGATAGAAGCTCGTGGCATGAAAGAAAGTGATCTTCCACCGCTGGTGTACCTTGTAGAGGAAGGGGCAGAAGACTTTGAAGAATCTATGAAAACCCAAACTTTGAATGATGTAACAACTTTGCAAAGCTATATCATGGATAACATCTCTCCAGAAGATAGAGCAAATTTAAAGAGCCCTCGTTTTTTCTATGATGTAACGTTTGAAAAACCTGGTGGTATCCCTATGCCAATCATTGTTGAGTACACCTACAGTGATGGTAGTACGAAACGTGAAACTTTCCCTGCTCAAATTTGGAGAAAGAATGATAAAGAGGTTCGCAAAGTAGTAGCTTCAGAAATGGAAATTACCAAAATAATGGTAGATCCAGACGAAGAGACCGCAGATATTGACACGGCCAATAATGCTTGGCCAAAGCGTAAAAAACTCGGAGAATTTAAAAAATTTAAAGACAATGTAAAAAACTAATTTAAAGATTTTAAATTTTTAAGATGCTCATCACAAAACCCGCTGCTAAACAAGTAACGGGTTTTGTGTTTTTAAACTCTTTTGACATAAAACTTTTAAAGTATCTTTTGATTTAAATTTAAATTCTAATTTTAAAATTCCCAATTCTCTCTATATTTGTAGTATGATTCAATTTCAGTTATTATTTATTGGCGGTGTAGAAATAGCATTTATTTTATTTTTTGTACTACTAGTTTTTGGCGCAGATAAAATCCCTGAAATTGCTCGAACTTTAGGTAAGGGCATTCGTCAAGTTAAAGATGCCACCAATGATATTAAATCTGAGATTACAAAAACTGCAGACAAACAGGGCCTTAATCTAGACATCACCAAGGATATCAGTAAAAATGTCTCCAATAATCTTAAGCAAATAAAAGATGATGTTGAAGACTTTGGAGGCTCCATCAAACGAAACCTTTAATGCTTCGCTCTCTTAGATATTGGGACCAAGACTTTCTTATTTGGCTCAATAATCTTGGCAAGGAATCCTATGATGCCTTCTGGATCTTTGTCACTCAAATAGAAAGTTGGACTCCACTTTTTCTTTATTTTATTGGTGTGCTGTTGTATTACTATAAAGGTAGAAAAGGAGTGATTTTATTACTTGTAGGTATTATCACCTTTTTAAGTACTCTAGCCATCACAGATTTCACAAAAATATATGTGGCGCGTATCAGGCCAAATAATATAGATAGTCTCTACTGTGTTCTTCGTGTTTTAAAACATCCAACAAGTTATAGTTTCTTTTCAGGTCATGCCTCTTCGAGTTTTTGTATTGTTGTTTATTTGGTGCTTTGCATTAGAAAGTTAAACCCATGGGTGTATTTATCCTTTATATGGCCTATACTCTTTGCAGGCAGTAGAATTTATGTTGGTGTACACTATCCAAGTGATCTAATAATGGGGGCGCTTGTTGGAGGTGTTTTGGCTCTTCTAGGATATTGGGGATCCGTATATGTAGCCAAAAAAGTATAGCAAGCAATTAGTATGTATAACAAATAAGTTATTTTACTCTTGAGATGGTAAGGCCATCTCGAATGGGAAGTAATACTGTTTCTAGTTTTGGATGCTTTTTAAGCATTTTGTTATACTGCAAAAGTGCTTTTGTATCTATGTCTTTTGGATTTACTTTCTCTACAACTTTACCACTCCAAAGTACATTATCACTTAAAATAACTGCTCCAGATCTAAGCTTTGGAAGTAATAGTTCAAGATAGTTTGCATAGTTACTTTTGTCTGCATCAATAAAAACAAGGTCAAAAGTTTTTGTTAGTGTAGGGATAATATCCAAAGCATTTCCAGTATGTTGCTTGATTTGTGCACCATAGCCAGATGCATCAAAATATTTTCGTTGTATATCATACAGCTCTTCATTGCTATCTATGGTATCTAGAGTACCTTTTGCTTGCATACCCTCGGCAAGGCACAACGAAGCATATCCTGTAAAAGTTCCTATTTCTAAAATATTTTTTGGCTGTATTAATTTAGAAATCATGCTAAGTACTCGCCCCTGGTAATGCCCGCTGCTCATTCTGGGCGCCAATACTTTTTGCCAAGTTTCACGGGTGAGCTGTTGCAGGAGTTTTGGCTCCTCCCCAGAATGGTCTGTAGCGTACTGATCAATATTTTCTGGTAGGAAATGCATTTAATATTTTTGTTAGGAGTCGCCTAAGATTCTATTCACTAATTTTTGTTTCACCTTGGGGTTGTCTCCACATAGCCATTGTATGACATTGTCTTCCCAGATAGCATCACACTGAGTTGGGGTAAGTATTTTTCTCTCCATTGCTAGATCTAAAATCTTACCAGGGTATGAGGATTGTTGCTCACTTTCCATTTCACCAAGGGGGTAGGGATCATCTAGTCCCATAACCACTTGCTTTGATCCTTGATTTCTTATGAGTAACTCAAGACCTCCTGTATCATGTACCAGGGTGTCAAAGAAAATATTTCTATGCCCTACAGATTTTCTTGGATGTTCTTTTCCTTCAAATAAATCTGGTCTACCATCAAAACCTTGAATACGCCTTCCTAAATTCATTTGAGCTAATTGCCCACCATGTGCAAAGCAAGTGCGCATGTTTGGATATTTATCTGCATACCCATTTAGGGTTAAAAAGTGATAGGCATCTGCACATTGTGCTAGCATCCATATTAGGTGAAAACGCCAAGAAGTATTTTCTAATTTGATAAATTTTTCTCCATCATAAGGATGTATTTCAATGGCTAGGTTGTATTTGTTGGCAAGTTCAAATATAGGTTCGTTTTCTGCATCAAAAATACATCGCCACGTACCTATGGTATCCATATAATGAGTGGGTAGGCATAATAATTGCATTCCTAATTCTTCAACACAGCGTTCAATCTCCCAACAAGCACCTCTAACAAAACCAGGGTGTACCACAAATCCAGTGGTAAATTTTGATGGATGATCTTGCTGTACCTTAGCATTAAAATCATTCTGAAAACGCAGTGCTTGTTTCATTTCCTCTACACGCAGCCCATTTCCATAAAGCTGAGAAAGATTTAGCACCACTGCATGGTCAATATTGTTGTGCTCCATCCATGCTAATTTTTCATCTAAGAAAAAACTAGAATCAGTCACTGGGCGACTCCAGTCTTTCTGCAGCATAAATTTTCGGTCTTTATCGACCCAAAATATACCTTTATCTTTCATAAACTGAGGAATGTCCTCCGGGTATGGAAGTAAATGAGAATGACCGTTAATGCGTAGTTTTCTTTTGCTCATGATCGGGTGTGTGAGAAATTATTTTATAGGTTAAAGTTACAAACTTTTTGTTCTCCCACCATCAACAGGTAAATTAATACCATTAATATATCCAGCAGCAGGGCTCGCTAAAAATGCAATTGCATCTGCAACTTCATGTGGTTGTGCAAAACGTTTGGCAGGTACAATACTTTTCATAAAAGCAGTAGCTTTTTCCTCAGATCCCTCAAAACGTTTGGCTGCATTACTAATGATACTAGCCAACCTATCTGTGGCAGTAAATCCAGGCAATACGTTGTTAACTGTAATGCCATATTGCCCAAGTTCGTTGGCCATTGTTTTACTCCAACTAGCTACCGCTCCACGCACCGTGTTACTCACTCCAAGGCCGTCAATAGGCTGTTTGACAGAAGTAGATATTACATTTATAATACGCCCATACCCATCTTGTTTCATTGCCGGAACCAATGCCTGAACTAAAATTTGATTGCACTCTAGGTGCATGGAGAAGGCATTTATAAACTCCAAGGTGTTTGCACTAAAAATTGGTCCCCCTTTAGGTCCTCCGGTATTGTTTAATAAAATATGGTAGTTTGTTTTTAAGGCAGCTGTAGTGACCTTATCTTTCAATTGTGCTGGATTTGTAAAATCTGCCACCAAGTAGCTATGTGTTTGCTTGTCTTGGGTTGGTAATAGCGCAATTGTTGCTTTTAGTTTCTGCTCATTTCTAGCTACTATTGTGATGTTTGCACCCATAGCCGCCAATTGCATGGCAGTTGCTTTTCCTATGCCCGCTGTGGCTCCACAGATCATGGCGTTTTTATTTTTTAAATCTAAATTCATAGTATTTATAATATCACTGATGTTACTTGTTTAGTTAGCTATTTCCTTGATAAGAAATACAAACATTTTTTGCTTCTGTGAAGAAATTTAAGGCTTCAAAACCACCCTCTCTTCCAACTCCACTTTGTTTTATCCCGCCAAAGGGTGTGCGCAAATCTCTATTGAGCCAGGTATTGACCCAAACAATCCCTACTTGAATATCTTTAGAAAGGCGCATGGTTCTGTCAATATCACGAGTCCATAAGGTTGCAGATAGGCCATATTTTACATCATTGGCAAGTTTGAGGGCCTCTGTCTCTGTTTTAAATGACATAAGGGTAACCACTGGGCCAAAAATTTCTTCTTGATTTACACGGCATTGATTGTCTTGTATTTCAATTATAGTTGGCTGCAAATAATATCCCTGTTCACTACCAGTGACCACTACAGGTTTACCCCCATATAAAATAGTACCATTTTCCTGTTTGGCTATTTCAATGTATTGTTGCACTTTCTGCATATGAGAATTTGATACAAGAGCCCCAACATTGGTGTCTGCGTCAAAGGGGTTGCCCACTTTTAGCCCAGCAACTTTGGCTATAAAGTCTTTTTTAAATTGTTCAAAAATAGTTTCTTCCACATATATTCTACTACCACACAAACAAATTTGTCCTTGATTTGCAAAAGATGATTTTACGGTTACCGAGAGCATTTTTTGATAATCACAATCTGCAAAGATTAGGTTTGGGTTTTTCCCGCCAAGTTCTAAGGAAAGCTTTTTAAACATAGGAGCCGCAGTTCTGGCTATGTGCGCTCCAGTTTGGGTGCCACCTGTGAACGATATTGCTTTAATATCTGGATGTTCTACAATGGCTTGTCCTGTGGAAGGTCCTGTTCCATGAACAATGTTTAATACTCCTGGAGGAAGCCCTGCCTGGGTGCATATATCCCCTAATAAATAAGCTGTCATAGGTGTTATCTCACTAGGTTTTGCAACCACACAATTTCCTGCGGCTAGGGCAGGAGCTATTTTCCAAGTAAATAAATACAGCGGTAAATTCCAGGGAGAAATACAACCCACAACCCCAATGGGTTGCCTTAGGGTGTAGTTCATTGTGTTTAACCCAACGCTTTGATGCGCCTTACTTGCAAATTGGGTGATCCCATTTCCAAAAAACCTAAAATTTGCACTTGCCCTAGGAATATCTACTGCAGTGGCTAAGCTTAGGGGTTTACCATTGTCTTTTGACTCTGCCTGAGCTAGTACAGTTAAGTTTTTTTCAATAAGGTCTGCTATTTTTAACAGGATTCTACTTCTAGTATCTATAGTAGTAGTAGACCAAGATCCAAAAGCATTCTGAGCTGCTGTATAGGCATTGGCTACATCTTGTTTGCTTGAGTCTGGAATTTTAGCATATACACTACCATCACTAGGATTATAATTATCTATCCACTTACCAGAGAGGGCATCACAGTGGATACCGTTTATGTAATTTTTTAAATAGTGCATAGATTGCAAGGTGTTATTTAATTGATTTTATAATTTTTACAAGGGTTTGTAGGCCGTTACTTTAATTTCTATAACTAGGTGTGGGTGGGGTAATTGGTGCACTGCAACCGTAGTTCTTGCTGGACCTGTTTCTTTACTGAAAAACTCTCCATACACTTCATTGTAGCCACCAAAGTCATTCATGTTTACTAAAAAGCTACCTACATCAACAACATCCTCCATTGTGGCGTTCTCTGAGGCAAGTACATCTTTTATGTTATTTAAAACAGCTCTTGTTTGCTGTTTAATATCCAAAAAAATAGTACCCATTTCATCTATTTTATTTGCTCCTGCAATGGTATTGTCTGGCAAGCGAGAACTGGTTCCGCTCACAAATAAAAAATCACCTGCTCTTTTGATATGAGGATATGCACCTCTTGGTGTTGCTTTTCCCGCTACTAATTTTCCCATAATGTATTCTAATTTTTCCGCTAATCACTTTCTTGAAGTAATGCGTTTGTTTGTTGTTGTACTAATTTTAATTTCTCTTTGGTTTGCATGCTATCAGGGAGTAAGCCCTTAGATAAGAGTTTTAAGATTGTTTTGTCTTGCGCTCTTCCTCTTGTCATTGCCTGGTGGTATGAAATATCTTCATTAAAAGTAACTAAAGAATATTTGCTAGAATATTGTGTAGGAAACTGTCCTTCAAAACTCATTTCTAGTTTACGTTTTTCCTGAAACAAAGGGTTTGCTGTGTGCTCTTTCATTTCATGAAAGTTGTCTAGGGCTAAATTTGCGATGGCATCGGTATCTTTTCTGCGTGTTTTTTCATACGCTGTTAAGACTGTTTTCCAATTTCCCTGATGTTTGTTTAGTATTTCATCAAACACAAAAACATCTTCAAAACTTGCATTCATGCCTTGCCCATAAAAAGGTACAATTGCGTGTGCTGCGTCTCCAAGCAACACAACTTTATCATAACAGTGCCAAGGTGTACAGCGTATAGTGCCAAGGGGTCCTGTTGGGTTATCAAAAAATTCTGTAACTAGATTTGGCATAAGTGCTATAGCATCAGGATATTCTTGGGTGAAATATTCCTCGACTATTTCTGGAGTTGTTAAGTTATCAAAACAATATTTTGTATTGCCATATGGTGCAAACAACGTTACGGTGAAACTGCCATCTAGATTAGGCAGGGCAATAAGCATATCTTCTCCTCGAGGCCATATATGCAGGGCTCCTTTTTGGGTTCTATAACCGCCATCTTTAGTGGGTGGTATGGTAATTTCTTTATACCCATGGGTGAGCCATTGTTGTGAGAAACTAAATAAGATTTCTCGTTTTTCAAACATAGCCTTTCGAACCACAGAGCCTGCACCATCGGTGGCTAAAACTAAATCTCCCTTAAAGGTGCTTTCTTGTTTGGTGTTGTAATCTGTGAAAGTAGCGGTCCCTTGTTCAAGGTTTATAGCCGTACACCCTTTATTGAAAATTAGTTCAACATTAGGCATTGCTTCTGCCTGGTCAAGAAGTAACATGTTTAACCCTGGACGTGAGATAGAGTTTATATACTCGCCATCTCTACCGCTATAATTACTCATAAAGGTGTTGCCTTCAATATCATGAATCATACGACCATACATAGGAATACATAACTCTAAAGCTTGCTTTTCAACACCTGCAAGGCGTAATGCTTTTAGGCCACGATCACTAAGGGATAAGTTAATAGAGCGGCCAGCATCTTGAGTAACATCACGAAGGTCTGGTCGCTTTTCTACCAGTTGTACTTGATATCCTCTTTGTGCCATACGCAGTGCCAAAAGGCTACCGCACAACCCTGCTCCAATAATGAGTAATTTTTGATTACTGTTTTCCATGTTATAATATACTTTTTAATCGTGATACAAATTCAAATACATCTTCATAACTATTGTACAAAGGTGCTGGAGCAACACGAATAACATTTGGTTCTCTCCAATCGCTAATAACGCCTGCTTGGGTTAATTTGTCATGCATTTTTTTGTCTGCATTTTTAACCTGAATGCTTAGTTGACAGCCTCGCTCTTGTTTATTTCTTGGTGTGATTATATGAATATCATCTGTATCTATCTCATCTAATAAGAATTCAAGAAATCCAGTTAAACTCTCACTTTTTGCTCTAAGGTTTTCAAAACCTGCCTCTTTAAAAGTATCCAAAGATGCGCGAATGGCAGCCATTGACAAAATAGGAGGATTGCTTAATTGCCATCCTTCTGCTCCAGGGATAGCATCAAATTCATGGCGCATATTAAAACGTGTTTCTTTGTTGTGCCCCCACCATCCGGTAAAGCGATTGATTTTTTTATTGTTTGCATGGCGCTCATGAACAAAGCAGCCTCCTAAAGATCCTGGGCCACTATTTAAATATTTGTAGGTACACCAAACGGCAAAATCTGCTCCTATTTCATGTAAATTTGGTTGAATATTACCAACTCCATGCGCCAAATCAAAGCCAACCTTGCAATGGTGTTTGTGACCTAAGGCCGTAATTTTCTTTAAGGGGAAATGCTGACCAGAATAGTAATTGGTACTCCCAATCATCAGTAAGGCTATTTCATCTGCTTGTGATTCTAAAATTTGTTCAAGGTCTTCATATCTGCACAAATCTTCTCCCTCTCTGGGTTTCCATAAAATAAGACCTTCTTTGGGGTCAAAACCATGAAATTTTAATTGGCTTTCCATGGCGTATTTGTCGCTAGGAAAGGCATCACTCTCTACCACAATTTTATATTTTGTTGTAGTGGGTTGGTAGAAACTTACCATCATTAAATGCAAATTGGTGGTCAAGGTATTCATGATTACCACCTCACTTGGTTTGGCTCCTACAATAGCTGCCATGTTTTGCGTTAAAAACTCGTGATAAGGAAGCCAAGGGTTTTTTGCATCTGTATGTCCTTCTACACCATGTTTGGCCCAGTCGTTAAGTTCCTGGTGTATGTAGTCTTTTGTTTTTAAGGGTTGTAATCCTAGAGAGTTTCCGCAGAGATAGATCAATTCATTTCCTTGGGTGTCTAAGGGAAGTAAAAACTCTTTCCTGAAACTTGAAAGGGGGTCTTTATTGTCACACAGTTGGGCAAAAGCTCTTGAATTTTTAAATATCATAAGTAGCGAAAAGATTATAATACCTGGTGGGTTAAAATACCTGGCATTTATAATTGTATAATTACACCTAATTCTAGGTTGTTTGATTTTAGTAAAAATATAGAAAGTATTTCATTACTCCCGCGTTGGAATTTTTTTTTAAGAGAAAATAACTCCATAAGGTTTTAAATTGACTGAATGTTACCTTATTTTTTTGTTTGTTAGGCAAAATTAATGGTTTTAGAATTTTAGAAATAGCTTATATTTACTAGAATCAAAAAAACAATATCATGACAAAAGTAAATTTATTGGAAAATGGCCCTCTTGTTATAGTGGGAGAACATACTATCACTCATCCAGATGGCACTCAAGAAGTAAAACCATCACGAGCATCGTATTGCAGATGCGAAAAAAGCGCTAATATGCCTTTTTGTGACGGAGCCCATAAAGGATAATTTAAGATTTCTACCAATAGAATTTAACTACAAATTGAAAGAGACAGACTTAACTACTGCTTTTAAAATAAATAAGCAAACCTGGAATGAGCGTGTTGCAGTGCACACCCAGAGTGATTTTTACAATTTAGAAGCCTTTAGAAAAGGGCGCTCTTCTTTGCACTGTTTTGAACTTGAAGCCTTAGGAAATATCTCTGGCAAAACCCTATTGCACTTACAATGCCATTTTGGGCAAGACACCCTAAGTCTCAGTAGGCTAGGGGCCTTATGCACCGGAATAGATTTTAGTGAAAAAGCTATAGTCTTTGCTCAAGACCTAAACAAAGAACTTTTACTTGATGCCACTTTTATTTGCTGTAATGTCTTAGATACCTCAAATCATGTTACTCAAACTTTCGATATCGTTTTCACTAGCTATGGTACCATAGGTTGGTTGCCTGATCTAGCGCCTTGGGCAAAGATGATTGCCCAGCGATTAAAAACAGGTGGCACGTTTTATATTGTTGATTTTCATCCCATAGCCTGGATGTTTGATTACACAGTTACCCCTGCGGTGATGCGGTATGGTTATGATCAAAAACAAGCTATCTATGAGCAGTATATGGGTAGTTATGCTGCTCCAAAGTCAAACTTAGAGAGCAAGGAATATGGCTGGAATCATAGTCTTAGCAGTGTGATTAACGCCCTTATTGGTGCCGGACTGTCTATAGAATCTATTGAAGAGCACCCACAGAGTCCTTACAATGTTTTTCCTTCTTTGGAGCGGACTGACAGTGGTATGTATCAAATGCCCAATTCTCTTTATCCATTATTATTTTCAATAAAAGCAACCAAGAAACACTAAGATGAGAAGTCTATTAGTGTTTTTTTGTTTTTAATAATTCTGGAAATTTTTTTTGAAATTTTTTTAATCTAGGGATAGATACATTTTGTATGTATGGATTTCTAGGGTTTAGTCTTTCATAGTTTTGGTGGTAACTCTCACCTTTCCAAAATTTTTCAAATGGGAGAACCTGGGCAGCTACATATCCCTTACCAAGTGTTTGTTCAAGGGCTTTTATTTTGGCGTCTATAATATCTTTTTGAATTTGGTTTTGATAAAATATAATAGAGCGATACTGTGAACCTCTATCTGGGCCTTGCCCATTTACTTGACCAATATTTTGTGATCCAAAATATACGTCTACCAAATCTGAAAATTGAATCTCTTGGGCGTTGTAGATGATTTCTACGGCTTCTGCATGTCCAGTTTTTCCAGTATTGCTGGAAGCATACGTTGGATTCTGGGTATGCCCCCCACTATATCCAGAGATGCTCTCTTTCACTCCCTTCAAGCTCTCATAAATAGCCTCTACGCACCAAAAACAACCACTAGCAAAATAAGCGCGATCCAATCCATCTATGGGAGCAACTTGCGTAGGGGTGACGGTTTGCTGTATTTTTAATGCCCTTTGCTGGTTTGTTGTATTGTCTTTAGATTGACATGATGCCTGAGATATCATTAAGATAGCTACTATATAAAACAAGAGACTTTTTTTCATGATTTCGTATTTTTAATCTAAAATAAAATTAATAAAAAAAGCCTTTACGATGTGTAAAGGCTTTGTTATTGTTATGCTAAAGTTTATTACTTCATTTTAGAAAATACTTTTTGCATTTTTTCTTTTTCTTGAGTTGCCAATTCTTGGTCAATCAAGATACGTCCACTGTGCTCGTCAGTAATAATTTTTTTACGGGCAGCAATCTCCATTTGTACTTGTGGAGGAATGGTGAAAAAAGAACCTCCAGAGGCACCTCTTTCTATAGCTACAACTGCCAATCCATTTTTTACATTGGTTCTAATACGCTTGTACGCTATAACTAGACGGTCTTCTATTTTCTTTTCAAATTTTTCAGATTCTTTAAGTAAAGAAGTTTCTTCTTTCTCGGTCTCAGATAAAATTTCATCAAGCTCACCTTGTTTGTGCTTTAAGTGCTCTTGTTTTGCACCAACACGTTCTTTGGTTTGTTCTACTACCTCTTTTTTCTGCTCGATTTGAAATTTAAATTCTTTGATGTGCTTTTCGGATAATTGAATTTCCAATTCTTGAAATTCTACCTCTTTGCTCAGTGCATTAAACTCACGGTTGTTTCTAACCTTATCTTGCTGTGCTGTGTATTTTTTAATCAACTCCTTTGAAGTTTCAATACCAAGCTTTTTTGCTTTAATACTGTCTTCAATAACCTCAAGGTCTGTAGTTAGTTTTTCAAGTCGGGTATTCATCCCTGCTACCTCGTCTTCAAGATCTTGTACTTCAAGAGGAAGTTCCCCTCGTACGTTTTTGATTTCGTCAATGCGAGAATCAATTAATTGTAGATCATACAAAGCGCGTAGCTTTTCTTCAACAGAAATTTCTTTATTTGTTGCCATACATTAAAAATAGCTAATTGGATTTGTGTTTATTTGCGATAAAACGACTGCAAAATTAGTGATTTTTTTTGTAAGATAAGTATGTAAAAGCTCTTTTGTGTATTGTTCGCTTTCATAATGGCCAATATCTGCCAATAAAATCTTATTTTCTGCAGTGTAAAAGTCATGGTATTTTAAATCAGAGCTTATGTATACGTCTGCTCCTTGGGCAATTGCATCGTTTATTGCAAAGCTACCACTGCCGCCTAAAACAGCAACTTTTTTTATGGGTTTATCAATCTTTTTTGAGTGTCTAATACATTTTGTATTCATTTTTTCTTTTAAATACATTAAAAAAGCATCTTCATCCATTGGGTTTTGTAGTTCTGCAATCATGCCCATGCCAATGTGTTGATTGGTGTTTTCAAGTGTTGTTATTTCATAGGCAACCTCCTCATAGGGGTGGCTGTCAAGAAGGGCGTTAAGTATTCTTTTTTCTAAATGCTTGGCAAAAGTCATTGCAATGATCATCTCTGGGACAGTCTGGGTTACGCCTTTTTTACCTATTACAGGGTTGCTGTGCTCATTGCCTTTAAAAGTAGAGGTGCCCTGAGAGGTAAAACTACACTCTTGATAATTGCCTATGGTTCCGCCACCAACACTAAATAATGCTTTTTTAATACCCTCTACCGCCTGGCTGGGGGCATAAGTGATTAGTTTTTTGATGGTTTGTTTCTGAGGGATTAAAATCTTTTTATGTACCAATTCAAGGGTGTTGCATATTTGGGCATTTACTCCTTCAAAGCTATTGTCTAGCGCAGTATGTATTGCAAAAATATGAATGTCATTTTTAATAGCTTTTTGAACCACTCGTTGTACATAATTTGCCCCGGTTAGTTTTTTTAATCCTTTAAAGAGAATGGGATGAAAGCTAACAATAAGGTTGCATTTTTTCTCGATAGCTTCCTCTACAACAGCCTCTAAAGTATCCAGGGTTACCAGTATACCAGTTACTTTGGCCTCTTGGTCTCCAACTAGTAAACCAGTGTTGTCAAAATCCTCTGCATAGGCAAGGGGAGCAAACTCCTCAAGTAATGTAATAATTTCTTTTACTTTCATAATTATCCTTTTTAACTAACAGATCCCTTGTTTTAGGTTGCTATCAATCACATATTATTTCGTAAATATACTAGAATCTGAGTTGTAATTTATCTCTTTTTTTTTCTGAAATTTTAATTTTTTAGAAGCATTTCCCAAACATATTACTACTTTCGTTGCATGAACCGCCTTAGAGTATTATTATTTCCTTTTGCTATTATATATGGCTGGGTAGTTACTATTCGTAACTTTTTGTACGATAAAAAGTGGCTTGGCTTTACTGGTGTTTCTTATAAAAAACCAATTATATGTGTGGGGAATCTCTCTGTTGGAGGAACAGGAAAATCTCCCATGATAGAGTTGTTGGTAAGTTATTTAAAAGATACCCACAATCTAGCAGTGCTAAGCAGAGGCTATGGGCGTAAAACAAAAGGGTATCTAAAGGTTGAGCCAAACTTATCTGCTTCTCAAACCGGAGATGAGCCACTTCAATTTAAACAAAAGTTTCCATCCCTAAGTGTTGCGGTTTGTGAGGATAGAAAAACAGGTATTGAAAAATTATTGCCAGAGGCAGATATCATTTTATTAGATGATGCTTTCCAGCACAGAAAGGTAATACCAGGTTTTTCTATTTTATTAACGGCATTTGATGAGCTGTTTTATGAAGATTATTTTTTGCCTGCGGGAAATTTACGAGAATCTAGAAAGGGCGCTTCTCGGGCAGATGTTATAGTGGTTACAAAATGCCCAGATAAAGTATCGTATGCAAGATTACAAGAAATTAAATTTTTGCTAAACCTAGCGTCTCATCAAAAAGTATATTTTTCTAAAATAGGATATGCAGCTACTATTTTTGGAGTTAGCGAGAGCTTACCATTATCCTATTTAAAAGATAAGTCTTTCACCCTTGTAACTGGTATTGCCAATCCAGATCCTCTGGTTTTGTTTTTAAATGAGCAGGGCTTTTCTTTTACCCACAAAAAATATGCAGATCACCATCGTTTTTCTGCTACTGAAATAGCTGAGTTAAAGCAAGATGAATTGATCATTACAACAGAAAAGGATTACATGCGATTGCAAGTTCCTTTAGGGAAATATGCACTGTATTATTTACCCATAAAAACTATTATTTTAAATAAACAAGAAATGTTTTTCAAAAAAACCATTGAGCACGCTATCGGGCTTATGGAAGGGTAGGTGTTTTGTATTTTTCGCTTAATTTAAGTGTGTCGTGTATTTTCTCAAAAAACTCCTCTGGCTTAAAAGGTTTTGGTATGATTTCATTAAATCCAACCCTAAAAAACTCATCTAGATTTTCGTCTATTGTAACAGCTGTAAGAGCAATAACAGGAAGTTCTTTATTAAATCCTCGAATCTTTTGTGTAGCTTCGATACCGCTAATGCCTGGCATGTGTATGTCCATTAGTACAATGTCAAAATCATTTTCTTTTACAAGTGCAACAGCGTCTGTGCCATTGTCTGCCACTTGACATACCATCTTGTTTTTCTCTAAAATTTTCTTGGTAATCATTTGGTTTATTTTGTTATCCTCAACCACCAATACATTTTTCCCAACAAGGTATTGCAGATCAATAACTTTCTTTTTGTCGGTTTTTGTTTGTTGGGATACTTTTTCATCAGAAATATCAAGATCCAGATTAAACCAGAACTTTGATCCTTCTCCTAATTTACTTTCTAGTTGAATTTTACTATTCATTAATTCAAGTAAATTCTTCACAATAGAGAGACCAAGACCAGTTCCCCCAAATTTTCTATTAATTTGTAGTGACCCTTGAGAGAAGGTCTCAAAAATTGATTTTTGTTTTTTCTTAGAAATTCCTACCCCGTTGTCTTGGATTTCGAAATTAAGTTTGATGCTATTGTTGTATTGGTCAATTTTTCTAACCCGAATAACTACCTCTCCATTTTGGGTGAATTTAACTGAGTTTCCTATAAGATTAATTAACACTTGAGATAATTTTACTGGATCACCAGAGAGGCTCTCCGGGATGCTATCATCATAATCAACCCTCAAGGTTGTTTGTTTATCGTTTGCAGATTTCTTTAAAGCAATAAGCACATCATTTATTCTTTTTTTAAGATGAAATGATATTTTTTCTATCTCTACTTTTTTTGCTTCAAGTTTGTTAAGATCTAATATGTTATTGATGAGAGATAATAGAAATTCTCCAGAAAATTTAAGAGACTCTAGATGCTCTCTTTGATGTTCTTTTGGGTTTTCTTCCATCAACAAATGGGTGAGTCCTGTTACGGCATAAAGTGGGGTTCTTAGCTCATGGGTAATGGTAGATAAAAACTGTGCCTTCGCTAAAGATGCTTTCTCAGCTTTTTCTTTGGCTAACAGTAGTTCTGTATTTTTGTCTTGCAGCAGGGTGTTTGCCTTGGCCCTTAGGTTGTTGTTTTTGTAGAGTGATAAGGTGAGTAAGGAGAGTATTGCGATAATGGCGATGCTAAGCCCGTTTGTGATTACATTGAAACTTTCAGATTTTTCTTGATCAGAGGGTTCTTCAATTATCGGATTTATCTGTTCTTGAATTTCAACAACATTGGGTTGAGGAATATAAATTGCAGCAACTAAACTGCTATTTTTAGTTTTAAGCGCCGCCATTATTGAGGTATATTCCTCCAGTATATTTTGAGCTTTTAAATTCTCTCCCTCTTTTAAGGCAATTGTAGCATTTATTTGATAAGAATCAATATTTAACTTTTTGAAGTTTTTATTTTCTATTATTAGCATGGCGTCTGCTAATGCTTTTTGTGCTTGCCTTAGGTAAGTTTTAGCGGTATCATCCTCAAGAACAAGTAGCGCATTTGCTTTGTATAGTAATCCAGAAGCTAATTGGTATGGCATATCAAACTCTCTGAACTTGGTAAGCCCTGCATTTAAAAAGTTTAACGCTATTTTTGGGTTTTCTTTTTCAAGTTCTAAAATTCCTCTGCCTAGTAAAATCGAAGATTTCCCCCTTTCATTATTAATATAGAGAGCGCCTGCTTGTTTAAAATAGTTTTCTGAGGCAGAAAATTGAGATAGTTTTGTTGTAATAAAGCCTTGAAGAGATAAAGCGCTGGCAAGTTTCTCTGAGTTTTGTGAGCTTTTTAAATTTGAGATGGCAACACTGTTTAACTTTGCAGCCTTGTCATAACTTTCAAGGTAATAATGCAGTTGTGCACTGCTAAGTATAATTTCTTGCTTGCCCAGTGAATCTTTAACATCATCAATAAGATTATTTGCTTTTTTTATTTTTTCTAATGCCAGGTCATAATTTAAGGAGATAATAGCACCACAGGCCTGTTCTCTGTATTGCTCGATAAGCTTCACAGGGTTTGAGGTGGTTGTAGAGTTGTTTGAAACTTGCTCTTGTGCAAATAACCCCAAAGGTGAGATGCAAAAGGTAAAAACAACCATTGTTTGTAGGTAAAAGAAACGTACCTTATTCATTGAAAAATGTAGTTTGTCGGTAAATATAGTTATTTCCTCGACATTTTATATATCAAATCGATAATTCTTGAAGAATATCCAGTTTCATTATCATACCAACCAATAATTTTTATCATTTTACCTATCACTGAGGTCATCTCTGAATCTAGAACACAAGAGTGCGAGTTTCCAACAATATCAACAGATACTATTGGGTCTTGTGTGAATTGTAAAATTCCTTTTAAAGATCCTGTAGCGGCTTTCTCAAACAAGGCATTAACGGCATTTATTGAGGTCTCTTTTTTTACATTTAAGGTAATATCACACAAAGATCCATTGGCAACAGGAACCCGTATGCCGCAACCACCAATAACGTTGTTTAAATCTGGAAAAAGTTTGGTGAGCGCCTTTGCAGCACCTGTTGTTGTGGGTACTATAGATTGCCCTGCTGCTCTAGCTCTTCTAAGGTCTTTGTGGGGCTGGTCATGCAAGCTTTGATCTGTAGTGTAGGAGTGAACTGTTGTTATATATGCTTGTTGTATTTGAAATGCGTCATGTATGAGTTTTAACATGGGAGCCGCATTATTTGTTGTGCATGACGCGTTTGAAATAATACAATCTTCTGGAGTTAGCATGGTGTCGTTTACACCAGCTACAATCATTTTAATTTGATCATCAGTAGGAGGGACACAAAGAATTACTTTTTTTGCACCACTAGAAATGTGTTTTTTTAATGTAGATTTTGTTTTGAACTTTCCAGTGGCTTCAATAACAATATCTACCCCTTTCCAGGGTATCTTTGAAATATCTGTTTGTGAATAAAAAGCAAACGATGTAGCACCTACCATTATGCTGTGGGGAGTGCTTTCTACTTTTTCTTGTAACACCCCGTGGATACTATCATACTTTAAAAGGTGGCTAAGTGTTTTGGCATCTGCAATATCATTGATGGCTACTACTTCAATTTCTGGGTGTTGCAATAACAACCTAAATACCCTTCTACCAATTCTCCCAAAGCCGTTAATGCCAACTTTAATTATTGCCATAGTGTTTTAAGTGAGGTGTTTCTGTGCCTTATAAGAAGATCGCACTAGAGCACTACTCTCTACATGTCTGAAACCCATCTGTAAACCAATCTCTTCGTATTTTTTGAATTGTTCTGGGGTTATAAATTCTTTGACAGGTAGGTGCTTTTTTGAAGGTTGCAGGTATTGTCCAATGGTGAGAATGTCTAGCCCTACTTCTCGCAGGTCTTTCATGGTTTGTATTACTTCTTCTTGCGTCTCACCAAGCCCTAGCATCATTCCACTTTTGGTACGTTTTATGCCATTGTCTTTGAGGTATTTTAAAACTTCTAAACTTTTCTCGTATTTGGCTTGTATGCGAACCTCACGTGTTAATCTTTTGACAGTCTCCATGTTGTGAGAAACCACCTCTGGATGTACAGCAATTATGCGGTCTATATTTGTTGTGTCTCCTTGAAAATCTGGTATTAAGGTCTCAAGGGTAGTCTCTGGGTTCATGCGGCGAATTGCCTTTACAGTCTCTGCCCAGATTATAGAGCCCATGTCTTTTAAATCATCTCGGTCTACAGAGGTAACAACAGCATGTTTAATCCCCATAATTTTTATAGATCTAGCTACTTTCTCTGGTTCATCCCAATCTACATCTTCTGGTCTTCCAGTTTTAACGCCACAGAAACCACATGAGCGAGTACATATGTTTCCAAGGATCATAAATGTTGCAGTTCCCTCTGTCCAGCATTCTCCCATATTTGGACAGCTTCCAGAGGTGCAAATCGTATGCAAATTATATTTGTCTACCAATCCTCTAAGGGCAGTGTATTTTTTACCTGTGGGTAACTTTACACGAAGCCATTTAGGTTTTGGGGTTCTTTGTTGTGGTGCTAAGGTTTCTGTGCTCATATTATGCAAAGATACGGATACAAAATTAATAGTCTACTTTTTTTAAGACCTACAAAAGTTAAAAAAATCAGAAAGACAAGAAGCGATACATATCATAAAGCAAACCAAAACCTGGCTGAGTGTCTATTATTTAAAGACTATTGTTTTTGGTAATAATCTCTGCTAATAATTTTTTTGCGCGCAATAATCTTACTTTGATATTACTAAGGGGTTCAGTGAGGTGTTTTGCTATCTCATTATAGCTCATTTCTTGAAAATACCGTAACTGAATTACCTCCTGGTAGGCAGGTTTTAATAGCTTGATATCTCGCAATAGCTGTGTTAAATTTTGCTTGGTAATTAGAACATCTTCTGGAGTAGGGTTTGCATCTGGTACACTTTTTAATTGCGCATCACTTGTCAAGTTGGCTTGGGCGTGCAGGGGTGCGTTTTTTTTTCTGGTCTTGTCTATCTGTATGTTTTTAGATATGGTAATAAGCCAAGTACTAAAGACATAGGTCTCTTTATAGGTATGTATTTTGTCAAACGCTTTTGCAAAGGTTTCTATGGTAATGTCTTCTGCTTCAAATTCATTGCCAACGCGTTTCAAACAAAAACCATACACCTGATTCCAAAACCGATCCAACAAAAAGTTGTAGGCAGACTGTTTGCCTAACTTTGCACTGGCCACTTGCATTTCTATACCTGTTTTATCTGTTTCCACGGTGTTGTGTTTTGAAAAACAATTTTAATTAAAGATAGCAATTAGATTTGCAATTAAAAATACACCTAAAGGTGCCAAAAATGCATTTCGAGTTTCTGAGATTTAGAATATCCTCTTTATCTGATGAGATAAAAATTAATTTTCTTCTTTCGTGCAGGTGTCAAATTGGTCTGGTGTTTTTCCACAAAAACCGCACGCTTTACCCTCTTTGTTTAAAAAAGGACTTTGGCTTGCACAAGTTCCTGCAAATTCTCCATCTTTTTTAGCCCATATTTTAATAGCAATACCAGCAAAGGCGAGAAGTAAAAGTACAATTGTGATAAGTAGTAATTCCATAAATAAAAAGATAAGATTGTAAAAATACAATTTTTAGTGTTTAAAATACTCTTAATTGTACAATGGTCGGTGTGATTGTATAAGCAATACAATATTTTAGCTATTTGTTTTAAAATAACACAAATACATCTTTTTTGTGTTGTTGAATCAAAAAACAGGGGGTATAAACTTAAATATTTGATTTTGTTAGTAATTTTATATAAAAAAAAGGGGGGTGTATGATGTAAAAATGTATTTTTGTGCTTCAATATTAAGATTTTATCAAAATAAACACTAAAAAGAGTACATATTATGTCTACATTAAGATTTCATGCCATCAAAGAAACATTTAATCGTCCTGTTATAGACGTGCAAGAACCTGATAGGCGTTCTGCTATTTTTGGATCAAACGTATTTAATAATGCGGCAATGCGCCAATTCTTGACTAAAGATTCATTTAAAAGCGTTCAAGACGCTGTTGTAAATGGCAGTAAAATTGACAGGTCGGTTGCAGACCACATTTCAACAGGAATGAAAGAGTGGGCTATTGCAAAAGGAGCGACTCATTACACGCATTGGTTTCAGCCCTTAACAGGAACCACTGCAGAGAAGCATGATGCTTTTTTTGAAACTACTGAAGACGGTTCTATTGAGAAATTTGGAGGCGGACAACTCGTTCAACAAGAACCAGATGCTTCAAGTTTTCCTAACGGAGGTATTAGAAATACTTTTGAAGCTCGAGGTTACACAGCTTGGGATCCAACCTCTCCTGCATTTATTTATGGAACCACACTTTGTATACCAACAGTGTTTGTTTCCTATACAGGAGAAGCACTAGATAATAAAACGCCTTTATTAAGAGCTTTACAAACAATAGATACAGCAGCTACAGCTGTTGCAAAATATTTTGATAAAACAGTAACAAAGGTGAATCCAACTTTAGGTTGGGAACAAGAATATTTCCTGATCGATAAGGCTTTAGCTAAGTCAAGACCAGATATAGATCTTACTGGTAGAACCCTACTTGGTCATAGTTCTGCAAAGGGGCAGCAATTAGATGATCACTACTTTGGTTCTATACCAAAACGAGCCTTAGACTACATGCGTGATTTAGAAACAGAATGTATGTATCTAGGAATACCAGTTAAAACAAGACATAACGAAGTTGCTCCAAACCAATTTGAGTTGGCGCCAATATTTGAAGAAACAAATCTTGCTGTAGATCATAACTCTCTTTTAATGGATGTAATGAGCAAGGTTGCAGATAGACATAATTTTAAAGTACTATTTCATGAAAAACCTTTTGCGGGAATAAATGGAAGCGGGAAGCACAATAACTGGTCTTTGGCTACTAACACAGGAGTGAATCTATTGAGCCCAGGGAGTACACCAATGAAAAACTTACAGTTTTTAACCTTTTTTATAAATACAATCAAGGCAGTAAACGAGTATGAGGAGTTATTAAGAGCTGCCATTGCAAGTGCTAGCAATGACCACCGATTGGGTGCCAACGAGGCTCCACCAGCAATTATATCTGTTTTCATTGGAACACAATTAACCAACGTTTTAGATGCTTTAGAAAAAGTAAAAGACGGAAAATTGTCTCCAGAAGATAAAACAGATTTAAAACTAAATGTAGTTGGTAAGATTCCTGAAATTTTACTAGACAATACAGATAGAAACCGTACCTCACCCTTTGCTTTTACAGGGAATAAATTTGAGTTTAGAGCTGTGGGATCTACGGCCAATTGTGCCAAGCCAATGACTGTTTTAAATGCTATTGTTGCAAGGCAGTTAATGGAGTTTAAAACCCAAGTTGACGGCCTTATTAAGGGCAAGAAAATGAAGAAAGACGATGCGATTTTTAATGTACTGAGAGAGTACATTAAAGACTCAAAGCGCATTCGTTTTGAAGGTGATGGCTATGGAGAGGCCTGGGAAATTGAAGCAGGTAAGCGTGGTTTGAGTAATAACAAAACAACACCCTTGGCTTTAAAAGAGCAAGTTTCTAAAAAGACGATAGCACTTTATGAAGGCCTTGGTATTATGAATAAAATTGAGATTGAAGCCCGTCATGAAATTGAGGTTGAGGAATATGCAATGCATATTCAAATTGAGGCAAGAGTGTTAGGTGACATTGCAAGAAATCACGTGATACCTACGGCTATTAAATATCAAAATGTACTCATAGAAAATGTACAGGGTATCAAAGATATCTATGGCAAAGATTTCAAGAAATTTGGCAAAGAGCAAATGAATTTAATCGAGGCTATTAGCTCTCATATTGAGAACATCAATGGAGGTATTACCGACATGATAAACGCTCGTAAAAAAGCCAACAAGATTGAAGATTCAGAAAAACGTGCCATTGCTTATTGTGACCAAATTAGACCTTATTTTGACCAAATTCGGTACAATTGTGATAAGTTAGAGCTTTTAGTAGATGATGAAATATGGCCATTAACAAAATACCGCGAATTATTATTCACTAGATAATATATAAACGATCAAGTAATACTTAAAGCCTGCATGAAAATGCAGGCTTTTTTTACACACAATTTAGATGCTTCTGCATTGTTGTGGGCTATTGTTGTACAAAGTATGATTTTAATTAAAACCTCTCTTTGGTGTGCTTTTTTTAATCTGTATTTTTGCTAATAGAAAATTAGATTATGAGTCAAGATATTTCAAAAAGATATGCCCAGCGCGGGGTGTCTGCATCAAAAGAAGATGTCCATAATGCCATCAAAAATGTAGATAAAGGATTGTTTCCTCAGGCATTTTGTAAAATTGTACCAGACTATTTAACCTCAGATGAGGAGTATTGCCTGGTGATGCATGCAGATGGTGCGGGCACAAAATCTTCTCTGGCTTATATGTATTGGAAACAAACGGGTGATCTCTCTGTATGGAAGGGGATTGCTCAAGATGCACTGATCATGAATATTGATGATCTTATTTGCGTTGGGGCGGTAGATACCATTATGTTGTCTTCCACCATTGGACGCAATAAAAATCTAATACCTGGAGAAGTCATATCTGCGATTATTAATGGTACAGAAGCCCTCATAAAAGACCTTGCTAAATTTGGTGTTACGATCCATTCTACGGGTGGTGAAACTGCAGATGTTGGAGATTTGGTTCGTACCATTATAGTAGACTCCACAGTTACGGCTCGAATTAAACGCAGTGATGTAATAGATAATAAAAATATTAACCCCGGTGATGTAATTGTAGGCTTGGCCTCTTTTGGGCAAGCCACCTATGAAACTCAGTACAATGGGGGTATGGGTAGCAATGGGCTTACCTCTGCCAGACACGATGTTTTTAGTAAAACATTGGCTAAAAAATATCCGCAGAGTTATGATCATGCCGTCCCAGAAGATTTGGTTTATTCTGGATCAAAAGAGTTGACAGACTCTGTAGAAGGATCTCCTATTAATGCAGGAAAACTTGTATTATCTCCCACAAGAACGTATGCGCCTGTTATAAAAAAGATACTTCAAGAGTGTGACAAAAAACACGTGCATGGTATGGTACATTGTAGTGGAGGTGCTCAAACAAAAATCCTACATTTTATAGATAAGTTACATGTTATAAAAGATACCCTTTTTGAGGCGCCACCTTTGTTTAAATTAATTCAACAAGAAAGCGGAACTCATTGGAAAGAAATGTACCAAGTTTTTAATATGGGGCATAGAATGGAGCTGTATGTAGCACCACAGATTGCCTCACAGATTATTGAAATTTCAGAATCTTTTAATATTCCTGCCCAAATTATAGGAAGGGTAGAGGCTTCCACAGAAAAAAAACTAACCATAAAGAGTGTCTACGGAACCTTTGAATACTAACAGTGTTCCCCATTTTTATTGTAAATTTACCAGAATAAAACTCCTATGCTAGAAAAACTTCAAATAGTAAAAAATCGTTTTGATGAGGTGAGTGACTTAATCATTCAGCCAGATATTATAAGTGATCAAAAGCAATATGTTCAACTCAATAAGGAGTATAAAGAGTTGAATGCTCTTATGAAAAAGCGAGCGCTCTACATTATAGCCAGCAATGATATACAAGAGGCAGAGGAGATTCTAGCAGATGGTAGTGATGCAGATATGGTAGAGATGGCCAAGATGCAATTGGATGAGGCAAAAGCTAACATAGCACTTCTTGAAGAAGAAATTAAGTTTATGTTAATACCCAGAGATCCAGAAGATGCCAAGAATGCTGTCATGGAGATTAAAGCCGGAACAGGTGGGGATGAAGCGAGTATTTTTGCGGGAGATTTGCATAGGATGTACACAAAATATTGTGAAAATAGAGGTTGGAAAACAAGTGTTGTTGATTTTAGTGAAGGAACCTCTGGAGGGTATAAGGCTATTCAATTAGAGATCACTGGAGATGATGTGTATGGTACTTTGAAATTTGAAGCTGGTGTACACCGTGTACAGCGTGTGCCTCAAACAGAAACCCAGGGCCGCGTTCACACTAGTGCAGCAACTGTAATGGTATTTCCAGAGGCAGAGGAGTTTGATGTGCAAATAGAGATGAAGGATGTAAGGATTGATTATTTTTGTTCATCTGGACCTGGTGGCCAATCTGTAAACACCACCTACTCTGCCGTTAGGCTTACCCATACGCCAACGGGACTCGTAGCGCAGTGTCAAGATCAAAAATCTCAACATAAAAATAAAGAGAAAGCATTTAAGGTATTGCGTTCTAGATTGTATGATCTGGAGCTGGCCAAAAAAAATGCAGAAGATGCCCTAAAACGAGGCTCACAAGTAACCAGTGGAGATAGAAGTGCAAAAATACGAACCTATAATTACTCCCAAGGGCGTGTCACCGATCATAGAATAAATTTAACCCTATATGATTTAAGTAACATTATAGATGGAGATATTCAAAAAATAATTGATGAGTTGCAACTAGTAGATAATACAGAGCGCCTCAAAGAATCTGGAGATACATTCTAAAACACATCCTATGATTACTCAAGAGTTGGTAGATCAGATACATCAAAAAAAATCCTTTTTATGCATTGGATTGGATGTAGATTTGGATAAAATCCCTGAGCATTTACTGCAAGAAGAGGATCCTATTTTTGCTTTTAATAAACAAATAATTGACGCAACACATCATCTTGCGGTGGCTTACAAACCCAATACTGCTTTTTATGAAGCCTATGGTATAAAAGGTTGGAGAGCTCTTGAAAAAACAATACAGTACCTAAATAAAAAGTATCCAGAGATTTTCACCATTGCAGATGCAAAACGTGGAGATATAGGCAATACCTCAAGTATGTATGCTAAGGCTTTTTTCGAAGATTTATCCTTTGATGCTGTAACGGTGGCACCTTATATGGGAAAAGATTCTGTAGAGCCTTTTTTGGCGTTTGAAAATAAGCATACCATACTTCTAGCGCTTACTTCAAACAAAGGTGCTTTTGATTTTCAAACTAAAATTTCAGAAGGAGAACAAATCTATAAACAAGTACTTAAAACTTCAACTACATGGCATAACTCTCAAAACCTAATGTATGTGGTTGGAGCTACCAAAGCAACCTATCTTGCACAGGTACGTGCACTTGTTCCCGATAGTTTTTTACTTGTTCCAGGTGTGGGCGCTCAGGGAGGTAATTTGCAAGATGTTTGCACCAATGGTATGAATGCCAATGTTGGTTTGCTTGTTAATTCTTCTCGCGGTATTATTTACGCATCATCTGGCCAGGATTTTGCAGATACAGCAGCCAATGCTGCACAGAATTTACAAAAACAAATGCAGGTTATTTTAGATGCAATGTAAAGATCAGTTACATACTGTTTTTGAGTTTTTACAAACCCCCAAACGTATCGTATCACTGGTGCCGTCCCAAACAGAACTTCTCATTGATTTAGGGCTAAGAAAACAAGTAGTAGGAATCACTAAATTTTGTACCCACCCAGATTCACTAAAAGGTGAGAAAACCATCGTTGGTGGTACAAAAACCATCCATATAGATACCATAAAAGATCTAAGGCCAGATATTATTATTTGCAATAAGGAAGAGAATACGAAAGAGATAGTAGCTTCTTGCGCAAAAATAGCACCCGTTTGGGTAAGTGATATATACACCATAGATGATGCTCTTGAAATGATTTCTTTGCTTGGTAGTATTTTTCAAAAAGAAAAAAATGCCACTGAGATTTCACATAACATTTCCAGAGAGATTAATTCATTTAAAGATTTTATGGATAAAAAATCTCCAAAAAAAGTAGCCTATCTTATATGGCAGAAGCCCTTTATGGTAGCCGGAGCACATACCTTTATTAATAGTTTATTAAGTATTAATAAGTTTGAAAACATAGCAAAAACTCCTACTTCTAGGTATCCAGAAGTGGATATAGAAGATCTAAAACAGGCAGATCTTATTTTACTGTCATCAGAGCCTTTTCCATTTTCCGAAAAACATGTAAAGGTGTTAGAAAATGTTACCAAAAAACAGGTGATGCTTGTTGATGGCACTTATTTTTCTTGGTATGGCTCAAGATTGCAAGATGCTTTTTCCTATTTTAAAACCCTCCATTAAATCACTGATTTCTTTATAATAGTTGGTACTCTTGGATATTAAGTTCAAGCAATACTTTAAAATTTGAGGTAAAAAAAAGGTCCTTTACAGATGTAAAGGACCTTAAATTTTTGTGTAGTACTTAAATTACTTGATAACTTTTACACTCTTAGATGTACCGTTGATAGTAACATTTACTAAATATGCACCAGCGTTTAATGAACTCATATCAATTGCAGGAGATACAACTCCTGGGTTAAGGTTCATTACAACTTTTCCTAGTACGTCATATACAGTAACATTTTGTACCGTATCTGCAGTTTGGATATTTAAAGTATTTACAACTGGGTTAGGATATACACTAAATACATCAGCATTAAAGTCTTCAGCACCTAAAGTACCTTCTGCGAAAATATACTCATCCATGTAAAAATCTGCACCACCATTGTCCCAAATATCAGCAGCTACAAGACCTTGCCCTTCAAGAGCTAGTGGTCCATTGTATACTTCAGCTCCATCTACAGTTACAGACATAGTATCTGCGTCTAAATCCATAACCATTGTTACAGTTACCCACTGCTCTTCTGCAATTTCAAAAAAGTCACCTTCAAGAGCTCCACCAATAAATATTCCTGATCCAGAGGCATTATTTGGCTCGTTGATATAAAGACCAGCTCCAAATGTAACATCATCAAGAGGTCCAGAAGACATAAGTCCTAAAAAACCAGTACTACCAGAATTTAAATAAAGGTTATACTGCCATGTGTGTACTCCATCACTAACACCTCCGTCAAAATCAAAAATAAAATCATTTCCTGTAGAAACATACAATGATTTTGTTCCGTTTGATGCTTGTTCAGATGTAACAACACCACTTTCTGCGCCACCACCATCACCACTCCAGTTGTAGAAGTTGTCTGCTTGGTCTGTAATGGTACCTTCATCATACCCTTCGAAATCATCCGTGAATTGAGCATTCATGTTAAGTGTGAATGCAAAAGCTGCGATAGCTAAAATGTAAATTTTTTTCATAATTTTTGTTTTAATTGTTTTTAAAAAATAGTAAGGGTACAATTTATGTAATTTTATTGAATTTTTAAAAAGATATTACCATAACTTTTGCCATACATTCATAACTTCAGAGGTAATGTTCCCCTTTTTAGCTTCAAAACTCATTTTTCCTTAACTTTGCACCCATAATTTATAAAACTCATAATGCAACAACAAACACCTTATTGTCCAAAATACAAAGTACGTATTGTTACCGCCGCCTCTTTATTTGACGGTCATGACGCGGCTATAAATATTATGCGCCGCATCATACAATCTACAGGGGTTGAGGTGATACATTTGGGACATGACAGAAGTGTTGAGCAGGTTGTTAATACAGCCATACAAGAAGATGCTAACGCTATTGCCCTTACCTCATACCAAGGAGGTCATAATGAGTACTTTAAGTACATGTACGATCTTTTACAAGAAAAAGGAGCAGGACATATCAAAATATTTGGCGGTGGTGGCGGTGTGATACTTCCCAAAGAAATAGAAGAATTAATGGACTACGGTATCACCAGGATATATTCTCCTGATGATGGTCGTTCGCTTGGCCTGCAGGGTATGATTAACGATTTGGTGAAAACATCAGATTTTCCTGTTGGTGATACACTTAATGGCGAATTAGCCCTTTTAAGTGAAAAAAATCCTGGTGCTATAGCGAGAATCATTTCTGCGGCAGAGAATTTTCCGCAGGTTGCAAGCCAAACTCTAGAAAAAATATACAAAAAAAACAAGTCAATAAAAACACCCGTTTTAGGTATAACAGGTACTGGTGGGGCTGGTAAATCTTCTTTGGTTGATGAGCTGGTGAGAAGATTTTTAATTGATTTTCCGGATAAAACCATTGGACTTATTTCTGTAGATCCTTCAAAAAGAAAAACAGGTGGCGCGCTTTTAGGTGATAGAATTAGAATGAATGCAATACACTCACCCAGAGTGTATATGCGTAGTTTAGCAACCCGCCAATCTAACCTTGCCCTATCCAAATATGTAGCACAAACCATAGAGGTTATCAAAGCAGCATCCTATGATTTAATTATTTTAGAAACCTCTGGTATTGGACAAAGTGATACAGAGATTATAGAGCACAGTGATGTTTCTTTGTATGTGATGACACCAGAGTTTGGAGCAGCAACACAATTAGAGAAAATAGACATGCTAGATTTTGCAGATTTGGTAGCCATTAATAAGTTTGATAAGCGCGGGTCTTTAGATGCGCTTCGTGATGTAAAAAAGCAGTACATGCGCAACCACCAATTGTGGGATACTCACCAAGATAACTTACCCGTATTTGGCACCATTGCCTCACAGTTTAATGATCCTGGGATGAACAAGCTATACGGTGCTGTTATGGCTGAGTTGGAAGAAAAAACTCAGACAGATCTAACATCTTCATTCCAGATTACAGATGAAATGTCTGAGAAAATATTTGTCATCCCTCCAGCAAGAACTCGTTATTTATCTGAAATTTCAGAAAGCAATAGAGCCTATGACAAAAAAGCCAGCTTACAGGCAGAAGTTGCACAAAAACTCTATGGTATTTTTAAAACCATAGAAACTATAACTGGAAAGCTTCCTGCGTTTGATAAAACAGGGATTGCCCTTGATATTGCTGTAGTCTCTGAAGGAAAAAAGGATTTGGTAACACTGCTACTGGCAGAATTTGACCGTGAAAAATTAAATTTGGATCCTTACAACTGGGAAGTAATTACAGGCTGGGAAGCACAAGTAAACAGATATAAAACTCCTGTGTACAGGTTTAAAGTAAGAGATAAAGAAATAAATATTGACACCCACACCACTAGTTTGTCTCATTCTCAAATTCCTAAAGTTGCACTTCCTAAATATAAGGCTTGGGGTGATATTTTAAAATGGACTTTGCAAGAAAACGTACCTGGAGCCTTCCCATACACAGCAGGATTGTATCCTTTTAAAAGGACAGAAGAAGACCCAACTCGTATGTTTGCGGGAGAGGGTGGGCCAGAGAGAACCAATCGCCGTTTTCATTATGTATCTTTAGGTATGCCAGCCAAGCGTTTGTCTACGGCCTTTGACAGTGTTACTCTTTATGGTAATGATCCAAATTTAAGGCCAGATATTTACGGAAAAATTGGTAATGCGGGCGTGTCTATTTGTTGTTTGGATGATGCCAAAAAACTCTACAGTGGCTTTGATCTTAGTGATCCTATGACCTCTGTAAGTATGACCATTAATGGGCCTGCCCCAATGTTACTTGGGTTTTTTATGAACGCTGCCATCGATCAAAACTGTGAGAAATATATCAAAGAGAACGGTTTAGAGAAAGAAGTAGCAAAAAAAATTAATACCATTTACAAGCAGCGGGGTGTACAAAGACCAACCTACCAAGGTCCTTTACCAGAGGGGAATGACGGGTTAGGACTTCTTTTACTGGGTATTACAGGAGATTTAGTATTGCCAAAAACAGTATATGATTCAATAAAAGCAGCTACTCTAACTCAAGTTCGTGGTACGGTGCAGGCAGATATTTTAAAAGAGGATCAAGCACAAAATACCTGTATTTTTTCTACAGAATTTGCATTAAGACTCATGGGTGATGTGCAGGAATATTTTATAAAGCAAAAGGTGCGTAATTTTTACTCTGTTTCTATTAGTGGCTATCATATTGCAGAGGCAGGGGCAAATCCTATCACCCAATTAGCCTTTACTTTGTCTAACGGTTTTACCTATGTAGAATATTATTTAAGCCGTGGGATGGATATCAATAAGTTTGGACCAAACTTATCGTTCTTTTTTAGCAATGGTATCGATCCAGAGTATTCTGTGATTGGTCGTGTTGCTCGTAAGATATGGAGTAAGGCATTAAGAGAAAAATACGGAGCCAACCCAAGAGCACAGATGCTTAAATATCATATCCAAACATCTGGCCGCTCTTTGCATGCTCAAGAAATTGACTTTAATGACATACGTACCACTTTACAGGCACTATATGCTATTAATGACAATTGTAATTCTTTACATACAAATGCCTATGATGAGGCCATCACAACTCCAACAGAAGAAAGTGTAAGAAGGGCTATGGCTATCCAGTTAATTATCAATAAAGAATTAGGACTGGCCAAAAATGAGAATCCAATACAAGGAGCCTTTATTATAGAGGAGCTTACAGATCTTGTAGAAGAAGCAGTACTTAGAGAGTTTGATAGTATTACAGAAAGAGGTGGTGTTCTAGGTGCCATGGAGACCATGTATCAGCGCAGCAAAATACAAGAAGAAAGCTTGTATTATGAAACCCTTAAACATACAGGAGAGTTTCCTATAATTGGTGTAAACACTTTTTTGAGTAGCAAAGGCTCTCCTACGGTCCAGCCTGCTGAGGTTATTAGAGCAACAGAGCAAGAAAAACAACATCAAATACAAACCCTTACCAACTTGCACTCCGCTTTTGGTGAAAAAGCTGGGGAGAGCATCAAAAAAGTTCAAGATGCTGCCATAAACAATCAAAACATGTTCGAACAACTCATGGAGGCTACCAAAGTTTGTTCTTTAGGACAAATCACTGAAAAGTTATTTGAAGTTGGTGGGCAGTACAGAAGAAACATGTAATTTCTAAATTTACATATTTTGGTTACAAGGTCAACATCCAAGTATTTTGGAGCGATTTAAATTTTTTAAGCTCTTTTCTTAAAATGGGTAAAAAATCTTTCCCGTTACTGTGGATTTTCTCTAGGCGTTTACAATTAACATACAGTAGCTTGCTAAGACGCTCAACACTTGCTATGTGTTTGTATTTTTCTTCCTGAAATAATTGCTGTTCTGCCTTTAAAATTTCTGGGCCCAATGATACAGATTGTTGAATTATATCTCCAGTTAGATACAAGGTTGGGTCTTCATGGTTATGAGGGTCTCTAAAAGTAATGTCCTCAATAACATAAGATGCAATACCTCTAGAGAGGGTAAATATCTCTTGTGCCTTTATGTAAAAAGGTGATTTAGGATATGTATGTAGACCGGCGGTTTTCATCAAACAGGATTATTTAATAACCTATACTCAAAAGTAATAAGACGTTCTGGTACTTGTATATCGATATTAAAGTAAATATGTATATTTGATTTAATAATTAATGTAAATTAAAACAATACATTACAATGCACATAGATTCATTAAACTGGAACATTTTAAATTTATTACAGCAAAATGCTAGGATTTCTAATGCTGCTATTGGCAGGAAAGTTGGTATAAGCTCACCTGCGGTGAGTGAGCGGATAAAAAAAATGGAGGATGCCGGCTTAATACTTGGCTATAAAACAATAGTTTCTCCATTTAAGGCAGCGTACCAACTCAAAGCTATTATTACCCTGCGCGCTTTTATGGGTAAGTTAAAACCCTTTTTATTGAAAGTAAAAACTTACGATGAGGTTATTAATTGTTACCGCATAACGGGCAATGAAAACATAGTGATGGAGGTTGTTTTAAAAAACCAAAAACAGCTTGAGGGTTTTATAGATGAGCTTATTGTGTATGGAGAAACAAAAACACAAATTGTATTATCTCATGTGGTAGCGCATAACCCAATAAAATCTCTAATTTAAAAACAGCCAAATATATAAGTACTTTTGGCAGGCATAGGTGTATCACTATTTTATATATTTACTAAAACATCCAATGATGAAATATAATTTTTACGTGTTACTTTTAATTACCTGTGTTGTGTTTTCTCAAGATAACACCCCAGAATTTCTAGAAGCTGTTGCCTACCAGGAACATGAAAATAAAACCTTTGCAGATGCGCAAACTAGCATTCTTACTCCCCAAGATTTAAAAGAGTTTACAGGCCTTGATTTTTACCCCATTGATCTCAAGTTTAGGGTTGCTGCAAATTTTAAGAGAACACCAAATGAAATTCCTTTTTTAATGCCAACCACCACAGATAGAACCCCGAAGTATGTAAAATATGGGGAGGTTAATTTTACTATAGATGGAGTTGGGTTACAATTAAATGTGTATCAAAGCCTTCCTATCTCACAGGACCCAGAATATGTAGACTATTTATTTTTACCCTTTACAGATCTCACAAGTGGTGATGGAAGTTATGGCGGTGGCCGTTTTTTGGATACTAGAATACCCAAGGGAGATACCATGGTACTAGATTTTAACAAAGCCTATAATCCATACTGCGCTTATAATAGTGCTTATTCTTGTCCGATACCTCCCAAGGAGAATGATCTTTTGCTAAGAGTAGAGGCGGGTGTTAAAGCCTTTGAGCATTAAAGGTGTACTATTGTTAAGCTATGATTTTACAAGCCAAATTCCTATAAAAACGGCAATAATACCAAGGGCTACACTACCTAGGGTATAGACAATAAAGTTAGTGATATCTCCTGTTTTTAAGAATTGGTAATTTTCTAGTGCAAAGGCAGAAAAAGTGGTAAAACCTCCACAAAAACCAGTGGCTACTAGTAGTGTTAATGTGCTTGTAGGAGTATTGTTCTTTAGAGCAAGCCCCATGATAATACCAATGAGTAATGAGCCTACTATGTTTACTGTAAAAGTGCCAAGAGCAATATTGTTTTCTAATTGGTTTAGGTATTTAGAAATAAGATATCTAAGGCTACTGCCAAGCCCACCACCCAAAAATACCAAGAGAATGTTTTTCATAATTGAAAGTAAAGATATGCTTTTGTTTGAAGTGAGTCAAAATCTACGCACTTTAATGGTAATTCAACATAAAAAAAATTACCAATAGGCATTGCTGCTACCCCTGCTAATTATTTTAATATATTTGTGAAAACTAAACCAAAAACCATGAAATATACTTTACTCGTCGCAGCATTAGCCTCATTGCTATTAACCTCTTGTGGTGACACAAAAAAAGAAACTTCAGATAATTTTGATTACAACGTCACACAGTTTGAAGATATTAAAATACTACGGTATCAAATACCAAGTTGGGATAAGTTGACCCTAAAAGAACAAAAATTAGTGTATTACCTCACCCAAGCAGGGCTAGAGGGACGTGATATAATTTGGGATCAAAACTACCGTCACAACTTAGCCATACGTAAATCTTTTGAGCAAATATACACCACCTACCAAGGTGATAAACAAACTCAGGATTGGGCAAATTTTGAAACTTACTTGAAGCGAGTGTGGTTTGCCAATGGTATACACCATCACTACTCTAACGCTAAAATGAAACCTGCTTTTTCTGCAGATTACCTGCAATCTTTACTAGCAGATACTGGAGCTACACTTACTAGTGACGCTTTTGCAGTGTTGTTTAATGATAAAGATGCAAAAAAAGTGAACCTAACCAAAGATGTAGACAACGTGCTTTTATCTGCAGTTAATTTCTACGGGCCTGATGTAACTACTGCAGATGTAGAGAATTTCTACAAAGCAAAAATATCTCCAGATCCAAAAAGACCCTTATCTTATGGGTTAAATTCTCAATTGGTTAAACAAGATGGAGTGCTTGCTGAGCGTGTTTACAAATCTGGAGGTCTTTACGGAGCTGCCATAGATAAAATTATTAGTTGGTTAGAAAAAGCCAAAGCTGTTGCAGAAAACCAGGCCCAAGGTGAGGCGCTAGATCTTTTAATCGCGTATTACAAAACAGGTGATCTGCAAACTTGGGATGATTACAACGTAGCCTGGACCTCTGCCACAGACGGTAATATTGATTACATCAACAGTTTTATAGAGGTATACAATGACCCAGTTGGGTACAGAGGTTCTTATGAAACGGTAGTGCAAATAAAAGACTTTGAAATGTCACAAAAAATGGCTGTTTTATCAGAAAATGCTCAATGGTTTGAGGATAACTCTCCACTAATGCAGGCCCATAAAAAAGCCAATGTTGTAGGTGTAACCTATAAAGTTGTAGATGTTGCTGGAGAGGCAGGAGACGCCTCACCCAGTACACCTATTGGCGTGAATCTTCCAAACGCAAACTGGATACGCGCAGCTGTAGGAAGTAAGTCTGTATCACTTGGTAATATCATAGGGGCATACAACAATGCTGGAGGTTCTGGACGCTTGCAAGAGTTTGTTCATGACCAAAATGAGTATGACTTAGAAAAGCAATATGGCCAAGTAGCAGATAAGTTGCATACTGCCCTGCATGAGGTAATTGGACACGCATCTGGGCAGTTAAACCCTGGTGTTGGAGAAACAAAACAAACCTTAAAAAAATATGCTTCTACCCTAGAGGAAGGCCGTGCAGATTTAGTGGGTTTATACTATCTATACAGCCCAAAACTTCAAGAACTAGGTTTAGTAGATAACTGGGAAAATGTGGGTAAAGCAGCTTTTGACGGCTACATCAGAAATGGCCTTATGACACAGCTCATTCGTTTAAAATTAGGAGATGATGTAGAGGAAGCCCACATGGTTAACAGACAATGGGTTTCTGCTTGGGCTTATGAAAAAGGATTAAAAGACAATGTAATAGAAAAAGTAACCAAAGAGGGTAAAACGTATTTTAATATCAATGACTATGAAAAATTACACGCGCTTTTCGGGGAGTTGCTAAGAGAGACCCAGCGCATAAAATCTGAAGGAGATTATGCAGCCGTTGAAGCTTTAGTAGAGGGCTACGGCGTTAAGGTAGACCAAGCCATACACGCAGAAGTTTTAGCCCGTAACAAGCAGTTTACTTCTGCGCCTTACAGTGGTTTTGTAAACCCAGTGATTACTCCAACTATAGACCCTGTAGGAGCAATTATAGGGTTTGATATTTTGCAGCCAGAGAGCTTTGAGGCTCAAATGCTAGATTACTCAAAAAATTATAGCAACTTGCCAATCCAGAATTAATACTAAAATAGTAAACTATAAAAACCCGATGTACCGTTAAGTACATCGGGTTTTTTTTATCTGTGAAAAATAATAACTAATTTAATTAGCTTTTTAAAGCATATTTTGCAGCTACTAAAAGCGCTACAAAGACTAAAAATCCTAACAGTACTTTAAAGCTTCCTTTGTAGTATTTTTTGTGCAATGCAAGATCTCTTCTATAGCTGTAGATAATAATCGCTATAAATGCAATAACAAAAAAAATGGCAAAGGCTAACTGTCCAGTACTAAACATATTTGTGTAGTTTTATAGTCACAAAAATACAACAGAAAATTTCAGTAAAATCAAAAACTATTAAAATATGAAAGAAAAAATTGCGGCCGTCCATGAATTTCATAGTGCTTTTTCATTAGGAATTAAAAACAAGCCAACGGCAGATCTTGGCCTACAGAAAAACGCCTTACGTCATGAACTCATGAGAGAAGAAAATCAGGAATATCTGGAGGCAGCCAATAACAATGATTTGGTGGAGGTGGCAGATGCCCTTGGAGATATGTTGTATATTTTGTGCGGTACCATTATAGAGCATGGTATGCAAGATAAAATTGAAGAAGTCTTTAACGAGATACAACGCAGTAATATGAGTAAACTTGGGGCAGACGGGAAACCCATTTTCAGAGAAGATGGCAAGGTGCTCAAAGGCCCAAACTATTTTAAGCCAAATATAAAAGCTGTGTTAGAAAAATAAAAAAAAGTGGTTGACTGATACAAGACAGCAACCACTTTTTTAATTTATTTGTTGGTATGTTATTTAACCTCTACGCGCCAACCAAAAGGGTCCTGGGTTTTGTTGTACTGCAGGTCCATTAATTGTTTTTTAAAGCTTGAGGCATAGCTGTCCTCTACCTTTGGTAATTCATATACTTTATCTTTGTATCCAAAGTGGCTGATAAGACTCACTACAGCTGCTGTTCCTGCGCCAAATATTTCTTTTAAACTGCCTTGTTTTTCTGCTTCAATTAACTCTTCCACAGTTAGCTTTCTAACTTGTGTTTGTATGCCATTGAATTTTGCCATCTCTAAAATACTTTTACGAGTAACTCCATCCAAAATTCTATCACTAACAGGTGCCGTGATAAGAGTGTCGTTTATCCTAAAAAACACATTCATTGTACCTGCTTCTTCAAGGTATTTGTGCTCATCAGAGTCTGTCCAAATAATTTGTTGAAATCCTTTTTCTTGTGCCAAAGATGTTGGGTAGAATTGTGCGCCGTAATTCCCAGCGGCTTTTACGGCTCCAACACCGCCACTAGCAGAGCGACTAAATTTCTCTGCAATTAATACCTTTACGGCACCTTTATAATAGGCTTGTACTGGGGCCATAAGGATCATAAATTTGTACTCATTTGATGGTGATGCAGATACACCAACCTCTGTTGCAACTGCAAAAGGACGCAAGTACAAAGAGTTTCCTTCTCCTTTTTGAATCCAGTCTTTATCCATGCCAACAAGTGTGTGAAGGGCATCCATGAAAACATCAACTGGAAATTCTGGAATGGCCATTCTCATGGATGATTTATTGATCCGTTCTATGTTTTGATCTGGACGAAATAAAAATACATCGTCATTGTCATCCTTATAAGCCTTCATACCCTCAAAAACAGCTTGTCCATAATGAAACACCTTTGCTCCAGGTGAAATCATCATTGGGCCATAAGGTTTTATTGTTGGTGTCTGCCAAGAACCATCTTTGAAGTCACACTCAAACATATGGTCTGTAAAGGTCTTTCCAAACACTAAATTAGTAAAATCTACTTCGTGTATTGATGAGGTAGTTACTCTTTCTATGTGAAGTTTTTTGGTGGTTATAGTGTTCATAAATTTTTTTAATTGTTGTTGCGCAAAAATAAGAATTTTTTAGGCTATTTAAAATGCCAAAAAATTCCTAAAATTGCAGTATATTAAAAGCAGTACCTAAATTTAAAATTAATCACCATGAAAAAGCTATTATTTATTGCAATAACCATTTTATTTGTTGTGGCTTGTAAGCAAAACACCCCAGATGCCATCACACAAATTTCTAAGGACACACAAACCGATTTTACATCTTTTGGAGATGTTATTACCTCTGATAATGTGTTATCTCAAGATGATATGGCAGTAAGCTATCAAAACCTTACACCTGGAGATACCCTGGAGGTAAAATTTAAAGCCGTAGTAAATTCGGTTTGTCAATCAAAAGGATGTTGGATGCGTGTTGAACTTGGGCAAGACCAGGCAATGGTAAAATTCAAGGACTATGGCTTTTTTATGCCAAAGGATTTGGCAGGGCAAGAGGTAATCATGCAAGGGAAAGCATTTGTTGCCGAGGTTTCTGTGGATGAACAGCGCCATTACGCAGAAGATGCAGGCAAGACACAAGAAGAAGTGTTAGCAATCACTACCCCTAAAAAGACACTTTCTTTTGAGTCTTCGGGAGTTTTAGTTCCAATAGTGCAAAACATAGAGTAGTGAAAAGAGAATTTTTAAAAACAGCAGATGGTTCTTTGACCATCCACTTGCCAGATTGGGATGAGCAGTACCATTCCAAACATGGAGCCATACAAGAATCCAAGCATGTTTTTATTAAAACGGGTTTACATCATTTTTGTAAACTCCATGATGTGGAAGAACTTGCTATTCTAGAAATTGGTTTTGGGACAGGGCTCAATGCACTACTAACAAGTCAAGAAGCAATGGAGTTAGAGAAAAACATTAGTTATGATGGGGTAGAGGCCTATCCAATTTCTTTTGATGAAGTAAAAGGGCTTAATTATTCAGAGCAATTAGATGTAGATGCTACAAACTTTTTGAAGCTTCATGAGGTTTCTTGGGAAGCTCCTCATAAAATCACACCACACTTTTTATTACATAAGCAACAAAAGTTTTTTAAAGACATTGATGCCATACATGTGTATAACCTTATTTATTTTGACGCTTTTGGCGCAAGAGTACAACCAGAATTATGGACACAAGAAGTTTTTAAAACCATGTATTGTGCTTTAAAACATGATGGTGTGCTAGTTACTTATGCCGCCAAGGGAAGTGTGAGAAGGGCCATGCAAGCAGTCGGTTTTAAGGTAGAAAGACTCCCTGGCCCCCCCGGCAAAAGAGAAATGTTACGGGCCACCAAGACATCAAACTAACTAAGATTTATGCGTAACATTCACGCAGTACATGTTACGGGCCACCAAGACATCAAACTAACTAAGATTTATGCGTAACATTCACGCAGTACATGTTACGGGCCACCAAGACATCAAACTAACTAAGATTTATGCGTAACATTCACGCAGTACATGTTACGGGCCACCAAGACACATCATAGATATATTTCTATTTTTTTTGTTTTGTTGTTAATATTAAGTAAATTAGTTGCCAATAAAAATTAATATTTTTTTTTTAACAATTAAAAACAATCTGTCATGAAACTAAAATTATTTTTTTTTGGAGTTCTAATTTCTTGTGGTGCTATTTCACAAACAATAAATCAACCAACCCTTCCCTCAAACGGTGTAACATATTCAATTGATACGTTTGATGATTTATTAGAGTTTTCTATCACTGGTCCTTGGGATTTTTCTGGAAACACTATAAATGGATCAAGAGAAATCGAAATTATTCCTATTGATAATACACCTTTTTCTGGGGAGTACCTTAACTCAACACATGCCTTATATGGTCTTGATTACGTTCAATTTCCAGGATATCTTTCTTCAGGCTATACCTATAATGGGGAAGAAAGTTTTTTATTAAGTAATTACCCAACTCCTCTAGTTATTCATCCATATCCTTTTTCGGTAGGGAGTGTTCACAATGATGGTGTATACGATGTTCCTTTTGTAGTTCCTGGCGGTCCTCCAGCACTCTTTAGAGACCACGAGGTTGTTACTGAAGCGGTATCCTCTGGTAGTATTACCCTACCCAATGGCACCACTATGGATAACGTCGTTCTTACTCGATCTGTTGCAACCTTCACAGATGGTCAAACAGGCTCTTCCCCTTGTATTACTACCCGTGAAACATGGGCTTGGTGGGCACCAGATATTGGAATACCTGTGGCGCAAACCTTTAACCAAGTATCTACCGGTGCTTGTCCACCAGTATCCTCACAATTTACTCGTTTTTACTCAGCAGAAACCCTGGGTGAATTAAATCAAGAGTTTTTAGATAAACAACTAGTTGTGATCTCATTGGCCAATAATAGGTTTGAATTACTTCTTCACAGTAGTTCAAATCAAAAACTGAACATGACCGTATACAATTCCTTAGGGCAATTGATATCTGGAGATAACTTTAACAAGACAAGTGCTAATACTTACAGTAAAATACTTGACATGTCTAAGCAAAGTTCTGGTATTTATCTTATAAAGGTTCACGATGTAGATACAAACACACTTAAAACAGTTCGAGTAATCGTTAAATAATTTTATCAACTAGACCTTTTTTTAGTTTAATAAAACCCAAAAATTAATACAATAATTTTTGGGTTTTTTATTTCTGCAGTACTGAAAAGTCATTTTTATTTTGCTGTGTGATCATAATCTTACGTTAAGGTATTGGGCTTTTTTACAGGTATAACTATCTTCGTTAAAAAAAGAAAATGACAATTCTTATCACTGGAGCCACGGGGCTTATTGGTACTGCTTTATCAAAACGGTTGTTAGACCAAGGGCACACCATTCATTTTCTAACTACCCGCAAAGAAAAGATCCTAAACACCCCAACCCATAAAGGATACCACTGGAACCCAACTCTCCAAAAAATAGACCTTTCTGCCTTTACAAATGTGTCATGTATCGTTAATTTGGTAGGGGCTACCATTGCCAAAAGATGGACCCCTGCCTATAAAAAAATTGTCATAAGCAGTAGAGTAGAAACAACAAACCTGCTGTACAACTCTTTAAAAGATTTAAATCATGGCGTGACAAGTTTCATTTCAGCAAGTGGTATTAGTTTGTATCCAAATGCAGAGCGTGCTTTATATACAGAAGCCTCTAAAGAGGTAGCTGATAATTTTCTTGGAGAGGTTGTAGTTGGCTGGGAAGCTGCTGCAGACCAATTTAAAAGCCTTGGCATTGATGTAGCCAAAATACGCACAGGAGTTGTTTTTGACTCTCTATTGGGCGCTTTTCCAAGAATGATACAGCCCATAAAAATGGGTATCCCCTCTGTGGTAGGTGATGGTTCTCAATGGATTTCTTGGATACATACAGATGATATTGTTGCTATTTACAATCATGCTATAGATCAAAATTTAACGGGTATCTATAATGCTGTAGCCCCTGAAGCAATAAATAATAAAAAATTCACTCAGTTGGTTGCCGGTTTTTATAAAATTCCTATGTGGGCTCCACCAATTCCTGGTTTTTTGTTGAAATTATTTTTAGGAGCAATGTCTATGCTTGCCATAGAGGGGCAGCGAGTTAGTGTGTTAAAACTTGAGAATACTGGCTTTAGATTTAAATATCCTACGCTAGATAAAGCATTGAGTAGCTTACTGAAAAAATAAGCTTTCTATTATTAGCAAAAAAAGCCTCAAGTTTTACTTGAGGCTTTTTTAATGTGTATGTTTTGATTTACATCACGGCAGTTACATCTATGGTAATTTCCATATCATCATCAATAAATTTATCTCCTAGGTTGTCAAAAATAGATTTTGAACCATAATTGATGCCCCACTTAGTTCTGTCTATGGTGAAGGTTTCACTCTTTACTTGAACCATATTGTCTTGGTTGGTAATTTGTACTGGAAAGGATATATTTTGCGAGATAGCAAGCATGGTAAGGTTTCCGCTCATCATTGTTTTTCCAGCTTCATCCTTCACTCCAGTAACAACAAAAGTTGCTGTTGGGTATTTTAAAACATTAAAAAAATCACCTTCTTTGCCCTCTACTGTGCCCTTTAAGTGAGATTCTAAACTTTCTTTGCCACTGTTTTGATCAAGGTCTGTAACAGTGATGGTATTCATGTCTATTAAAAATTTGCCACTTTCAATAGTAGTGCCTTGAAGATAAAAGGCTCCATCTTTAACATTTATGGTACCTGTGTGAGTGCCAACGGGCTTACTGCCTAACCAGGTAATGGTAGATAAGTCATTTTTAACGTTGTAGGCAACAGCTTTTTGAGTTGGTGCAAGTGTTTGTTTTGGGGCACTAGTTTCACTCTCTTTAACAGCATCTTTACATGAACTCACACCAAGGGTTATAAGCATGATGATGAGAATATTTAAATTTGATTTTTTCATTTTGATAGGTTTTTGTTTAAAAATGTAAATATAGACTTCTGTTGTTTTGTTTCTCTTAAAATAGTGCTAAACTTTGGTCGTGACATTTTGACATTTTTAAATAAATGGCAGTACTTTTGCACTTTGATTTAAAAACAAAATACATGCACGCATGAGCAAAAAAGATACACACAAAGAAGCTGAAGTAGAAGAAATACTCCCTAACGAGCCTGCACAAGAAACACCTGCAGAAGCTCAGGTTGTTGTTGAAGATAAAAAAACAACCGAAGAGAAATTAAGCGAAGATTTGCAAAATGAAAAAGACAAACACCTGCGCCTGTTCGCAGAGTTTGAAAATTATAAAAAAAGAACAACTAGAGAGCGCATCGAGCTTTTTAAAACCGCTGGAGAAGATGTGGTAAAAGCTGTTTTACCTGTTTTGGATGATTTTGATAGGGCGCTCAAAGAATTTAGTGAGGATCTACAAGACCCTCATGTTCAAGGAATGATGCTTATTAGCAACAAGCTAAAAGAAAATTTAAAACAAAAAGGGTTGGAGGTTTCTCAAACCATCCCTGGAGATGTTTTCAATGCAGACAATCACGAAGCTGTGACACAAATACCAGCACCTACAGATGATATGAAAGGAAAAATCATTGATGTCTTAGAGAAAGGATATACCCTAGGAGGTAAAATTATACGTTACCCAAAGGTGGTAATAGGACAATAAAAAGAAGTTAATACCTCTGAATGTTTTTTCAGAAAAAGGACACAACATGAAAGACGATTTTTACAACATACTAGGAATTGATAAGAGTGCCTCTGCAAGCGAGATCAAAAAAGCTTACAGAAAAAAAGCAATAGCCTATCATCCAGATAAAAACCCAGATGACCCTTCTGCAGAAGAAAAATTCAAAAAAGCAGCTGAGGCCTATGAGGTTTTAAGTGACCCAAACAAAAAAGCGCGCTATGATCAATACGGCCATCAGGCATTTGAAGGTGGCGGTTTTGGCGGCGGAGGTGGTATGAATATGGACGACATATTTAGCCAATTTGGAGATATTTTTGGCGGCGGCGGCTTTGGTGGTGGCTTTGGTGGTAATGCTGGTAGAAGAACAGTGAAAGGAAGCAATCTCCGTATACGTGTTAAACTTACTTTAGAGGAAATTGCAAATGGTGTTGAGAAAAAAATAAAAGTAAAACGTAAAAAAGTAGCCGTTGGTACTACATTTAACACCTGTAGCACTTGCAATGGTTCTGGCCAAGTAATGAAGATTCAAAATACTATTTTGGGTCGTATGCAAACCTCTGCTACCTGTAATTCTTGTGGAGGAGCAGGACAGTCTGTTGCAAAAAAACCTGCCAATGCAGATGCACAGGGTATGTTAGCAACAGAAGAGACGGTCTCTATAAAAATACCAGCAGGCGTTGTAGATGGTATGCAGTTAAAAGTGTCTGGTAAAGGTAATGATGCTCCAGGAAATGGTATTTCTGGAGATTTACTAGTAGCCATAGAAGAAATACCACATGATAGTCTACAACGTGAGGGAGATAATTTACATCATGATATGTACATTAGTTTTTCTGAAGCAGCATTAGGTACTTCAAAAGAGATTGATACCGTTACCGGGAGAGTGAGAATACCTATAGAAAGTGGTGTACAAAGCGGTAAGATTTTGCGTTTAAGACGAAAGGGGATTCCTTCAATTAATGGATATGGCACGGGTGATTTACTGGTGCATGTAAACGTTTGGACACCAAAAACATTAAATAAAGAGCAAAAAGAATTTTTCGAAAAAATGAGTGAAAACCCACATTTTCAGCCCAAGCCTGAAGATGAGGACAAGTCTTTCTTTGAAAAAGTAAAAGACATGTTTTCTTAAATTAGTTGCGTATTCATACTAATTTTATTATTTTTGTCTAAGTACTAGTATGCTACTGGTGTTTTTTTCTTTTTCATAGCAATTTTTTTTTACCTCTCATGGTTTTCTGTGAGAGGTTTTTTGTTTTTTTATTGTGTAACAAATACCTTGAGAGAGAGACCTATTTAAAGATTGCTAAAGTAATTGCATCACACAGATTATTACATTTACAACTCACTTAATACCTTATGGAATATTTATTACAAGCCAACTCTGTCTCAAAAAAATATGGAGATTTCACTGCTTTAAACAATGTGTCTATTGCAGTAGAGAGAGGTACTATTTTTGGACTTCTAGGGCCAAATGGTGCAGGAAAAACATCACTCATACGCATTATTAATCAAATCACTATGCCAGATAGTGGAACAGTATTTTTGGATGGAGAGCCACTGCGCCCGGATCATATTCAAAACATAGGGTATTTGCCTGAAGAGCGTGGATTATATAAATCAATGAGAGTGGGGGAGCAATGTGTGTACCTTGCACAGTTAAAAGGCTTGTCTGTAAAAGAGGCTAAAAAACGATTAAAATACTGGTTTGAGCGTCTAGAAATTGGAGATTGGTGGGATAAAAAGATCCAGGAGTTAAGCAAAGGAATGGCACAAAAAATACAATTTGTGGTTACCGTACTTCATGAGCCTAAACTTTTAATATTTGATGAACCCTTTAGTGGATTTGATCCCATAAACGCAAACCTGATTAAAGATGAAATTTTAAGACTTCGAGATAACGGAGCTACGGTTATTTTCTCTACTCACCGTATGGAATCTGTAGAGGAGATGTGTGATCATATAGCCCTAATTCACAAGTCAAATAAAATATTAGATGGAACTTTAATAGATATTAAAAAAAGCTACCAATCAAACACCTTTGAGGTTGGTCTAATTACAGAAAATAAGACTCAAGTAATTTCGCAACTCAAAGAAAAATTTGACTTACAACCAGCCCATTTTAAAAGTATAAACGATGCTTTAAAATACAAAATTAAACTACCACAAAACACAACCTCTAATGATTTGGTAAGTTATTTAACCTCTATAGGGAAGCTCAACCACTTTGCTGAGGTGATACCTTCTGCCAACGATATTTTTATAGAAACCATACAAAAAAACTAAACCTTATGAATCATCTTTCACTAATTATCAAGCGAGAGTACCTCAATAAGGTGCGAAATAAGTCTTTCATAATAATGACTTTTTTAAGTCCACTAATCTTTGTGGGTATTTTTGCTCTAGTCGGTTATTTATCTAGTATTAATAATGACAACATCCGTGAGATATCTATAGTGGATAATAGCGGCTTGATTGCTAGTAATTTTAAAAATACTGCTACAGAAAAATTCACGGTTTTAGACAATATAACAATTGAAGATGCCAAAATAGTAGCTTCTAAAGGTGGTACTTATGGGGTTTTGTTTATTCCTAAGACTACAAAACTTCAAGATTTAGCTTCAGCTACAACTTTTTACTCCAAAGAAGCCCCCTCTCTGTCTATCATAAGAGATATAGAAAACACCATAGAATCTCACGTTAATACAGCCATATTAGAACAAGCAAATATAGATGCAGATAAAATTAAAGCAATGAGAATAAGAGTGTCTACTCATCAAGAAACTTTTGAAGGAAAAGAAACTTCAAAGGCAGATGCTGTAGCTAAATTAATATTTGGAGGTGCTGCAGGATACCTGTTATTTATGTTTATTATCATCTACGGAAATATGATCATGCGTAGTGTGATAGAAGAAAAAACAAGCAGGATTATAGAAATTATTATTTCTTCTGTCAAACCTATCAAATTATTGTTAGGTAAAATAATAGGGACCTCTCTTGCTGGTGTTACTCAGTTTGTAGCTTGGGTAATTCTCATCAGTATTTTAACCTCTGTGGTGGGTATTGTATTTGGGATAGATACGGGTGCTGCACAATCTGAGCAACAAGAAATGATTGCCTCTGCCGGTGGCGGTAGTGCAGATTTAATAACTCAGGCATACCAAGCCTATGAGGGCCTACCCCTTACAAACTTGGTAATTATGTTTTTACTGTTTTTTATCGGTGGTTATTTGTTGTATGCCTCATTGTATGCAGCAATAGGAGCAGCTGTAGATAATGAGACAGACACACAACAATTTATGTTACCAGTATTAATGCCATTAATTCTTGCCGTTTATGTTGGTTTTTTTACGGTTATTGAAAATCCTCACGGTACTGTCTCACAAGTTTTTAGTTATATACCTTTTACCTCTCCCGTGGTCATGTTAATGCGTATTCCTTTTGGAGTACCACTATGGCAACAGGTGCTTTCTGTAAGTATTTTATTTGTTACTTTTACGGGTATGGTATTTTTTGCAGCAAAGATTTACCGGGTGGGTATTTTGATGTATGGCAAAAAGCCAACCTATAAAGATCTTTTAAAATGGCTCAAATATTAATAAGCAAAAAAGTTTGTAAGCCACCCGAATTAATTTTTTCTTTAATTGCACGGTATACCCTTAAGATTTCTTTAAATTTACGATAACAAGCTTACGAGCAACTAAATATAGTAAACCGTGCAAAAGGATCAAACAGACACTATAAGTGAGGTAGTAACACAGACCATTTGGGAGGCTATAAAAAGCTTTTTGGACCTAGGTTTTACTTTGGGATCTGGAGATCATAAAGTTCGTATCGCTGTTTGGACACTGCTGTTGGTGATTTTATCTTTTGTTGCAGCACGATTTTTTTTAAAGTGGATTCGCCTGTTACTTACCAGGAATATGCAGGAGCCAGATAAGCTCAAATTCATAAGCTTTTTTAAGTTTGTTCAATACATCACTTATATCATTGTTGGTTTTGCGGTATTAAGCGCCTCGGGTATTAATGTAACTCCTTTTTTAGCAGCTTCTGCTGCACTTCTGGTGGGACTGGGTTTGGCACTTCAAGAGCTTTTTCAAGACGTGATAGGAGGTATTTTTATTTTTATAGATAAATCATTGCTAGTAGGAGATATTGTAGAGATAGATGGTAAAGTTGCTAGAGTAGTTGAAGTTTCCTTAAGGACCACAAGAGCGATTACAAGAGATGATAAAATAGTGGTGATTCCTAACCATAAATTTATTTCAGAAATTATTATAAACTATACTCAAAATCATAAAACTACCAGGGAGTTAGTTAAAATAGGGGTTGCATATGGTAGTGATGTGAAAAAAGTAGAAGCATTGCTGCTGCAAAGTGTGAGTGAACATTCTAAGGTTTTAAAAAAACCCAAGCCCTTCGTGCTTTTTGATGATTTTGGAGATTCTGCTTTACAATTTAGTGTGTTGTTTTTTATTACCGATAGTTTTTCTGACCCCAAAATTAAGAGCGAAATAAGATTTAGAATAGATCAACTCTTTAGAGAAAACAATATTTCTATTCCGTTTCCTCAAACAGATGTACACATTATCAATAAAACAATGTAATATCTCTAGGGATTTTCCGTCTTTATAAAACAAATCTATAACCTTGGGAGTCTTTGCACCTTACTGAAATATTAGAAAAATAAAACATGGCAAAAATATTAATAATTGAAGATGAGGCTGCTATTAGAAGGGTATTGGTGAAAATACTTTCTGAAGAGAATAGCGCTTATGAGCTAACCCAGGCTCAAGACGGTTTGGAAGGGATAGAGAAAATTAGAGATCAGGATTTTGATTTGGTGCTTTGTGATATTAAAATGCCAAAAATGGACGGGGTAGAAGTGTTGCAGGCAGCAAAAAAAATAAAGCCAGAGACGCCAATGGTGATGATTTCTGGCCATGGAGATTTAGATACGGCGGTACAAACCATGCGCCTTGGCGCTTTTGATTACATTTCAAAACCACCAGATTTAAATAGATTACTCAACACCGTTAGAATTGCCCTAAACAGCAAAGAGCTTGTTGTTGAGAACAAACGTCTGAAAAAGAAAGTGAGTAAGAATTACCAGATGATTGGTAAAAGCGATGCTATCATAGAAATTAAAGACATGATAGAAAAAGTTGCACCAACAGAGGCGCGTGTCTTTATTACAGGTCCAAACGGTACGGGTAAAGAATTAGTGGCCCACTGGATACATCAAAAAAGTAGTCGCAGTAAAGGCCCAATGATAGAGGTTAACTGTGCCGCTATTCCGGGAGAACTTATAGAAAGTGAGTTGTTTGGGCATGTAAAAGGAGCTTTTACCTCTGCCAATAAAGATAGAGCAGGAAAGTTTGAAGCTGCCAATACTGGAACTATTTTTCTAGATGAGATAGGAGATATGAGTTTATCTGCCCAAGCAAAAGTGTTAAGAGCCTTACAAGAAAATAAAGTACAACGTGTAGGAAGTGATAGAGACATAAAGGTAGATGTTAGGATCATTGCTGCCACCAATAAAGATTTAAAAAAAGAAATTTCAGAAGGAAATTTCAGAGAAGATTTATACCATAGATTGGCGGTAATATTAATTGATGTTCCTGCCTTAAACAATAGAAGAGAAGATATTCCCCTACTTGTAAACCATTTTGCAGAACAAATAGCCTCAGAACAAGGAACTGCTCCAAAGAAATTTAGCCCGAAGGCTATTGTACTTCTTCAAGAGTATGATTGGACAGGAAATATCAGAGAATTACGTAATGTTGTTGAACGTCTTATTATACTTGGAAGCACACAAGTAACAGAGAAAGATGTTACCTTATTTGCCAGCAAATAATGCTAAAAAAAATAGTGCTATTGTATTTCTTTTTGAAAACACACACAAATACTATGAAAAAGTTACCCATACTACTGCTGCTTCTTTTAATGAGTCAAGCCCTAATGGCACAAAATAACAGCCAAAAAGATGCTACCATGTTAGAGGCTATTTATAAAGCCTCTCTACTAAATGGAAAGAGTTATTCTTGGCTGGATCATTTGTCAAATAAAATTGGAGGACGTCTTTCAGGATCTATTAATGCTCAAAAAGCTGTAGCCTACACCAAAGCAGAATTAGAAAAACTAGGCCTTGATAAGGTCTGGTTACAGCCCGTTATGGTACCCAAATGGGTACGTGGTTTAAAAGAGTATAGTTATATGGAAACGGGGCCTGGTATCACTAGTGTCATGAATATATGTGCTCTTGGCGGTTCTGTAGCTACCCCAAATGCAGGTATAAAAGCAAATGTTATTGAAGTTACTACTCTACAGGAGTTAGATTCTTTAGGTAGTGCAAATATTAAAGGTAAAATTGTTTTTTTTAACCGCCCTATGCAGGCAGATTTAATCCATACTTTTGAAGCTTATGGAGGGTGTGTAGACCAACGGTACTCTGGAGCTAAAGAAGCTGCAAAATATGGAGCCGTAGGTATAGTAGTACGTTCTATGAACTTACGCAATGACGATTTTCCCCACACTGGAGCGATGAGTTATGGAGATCTACCGGCCTCAAAGCGTATAGCCGCTTGTGCCATTAGCACTAACGATGCCAATAAGCTTAGTAACACTTTAAAACTAATTCCTGATCTGAATTTTTACTTCAAGCAAAACTGTAAAATATATCCAGATGTAGAATCCCATAATGTTATTGGTGAAATTACAGGGACCACTTATCCTGATAGCTACATGATTGTGGGTGGGCATCTAGACTCCTGGGATTTGGGAGACGGATCTCATGACGATGGTGCGGGTGTTGTACAATCTATGGATGTATTGCGTTTATTGAAAAAGACAGGCTACAGGCCAAAACACAGCATTCGAGTTGTATTGTTTATGAATGAAGAAAACGGCTTGCGTGGCGGTAATGCCTATGCCACCCAGGCAAACCTAAAGGGAGAAAACCATGTTTTTGCTCTAGAGAGTGATTCTGGAGGATTTACTCCAAGGGGCTTTTCTTTTGATTGTGATGCTGCAAATTTTGAACAAATACAAAGTTGGCAACCCTTGTTTAAGCCCTATTTAATCCACTATTTTGAGAAGGGTGGTAGTGGCGCAGATATTGGACCACTAAAAAAACAGGGAATTGTGTTGGCTGGCTTGCGTCCAGATAGCCAGCGTTATTTTGATTATCATCATGCTCAGAATGATACTTTTGATGCCGTCAACAAAAGAGAGCTAGAACTGGGGGCTGCAACCATGACAAGTCTTATCTATTTAATGGATACCTATGGTGTAAAGAACAGCCTTACCCAAATTAAAAAGTAATTTTTTTAAATTGTGGCATAACAACCTATTTTTGGTCCCACCATACCACAAAGAATTTTTCAACAACGGCGCCACTTTTTTTATAGACTTGTGGTGCTTTTTTGTTTTCTAGTGCTTTTAAAATCTTGTTGCGTATCTCACTCGCATTACACCAATTTGTAATGCTGTTAGTGGGTAGTAACCACTGTTTTTTTTCTATAAGGGCATAGCTATAATGATCCTCCAAAACAAGCTGGTTATAATACACCCAAAATCCAACTACACATTTTTGATACGCCTTTGGGAGCTCGTTAATTGCAGCGTCAATTGGCAAATACAACGAGGCTGCTAGATAACACTCTTGTATTGCTTTTAAGGGGTTAAACTCTAAGTTTTCAAGAATCTTCTCTGTGTGTTTGTCAAACAATAATGGGAATTGTTTTTCTCTAAGTTTAGTTATTTTATCTTGTAAAGAATCTTTTTTATTTGGTCCTATCCATTTTTGCTCAAAGCTACCAAAGCGCTTTGGATCAAATAAATAAAATTTACAACAGAGCTCTACATGAAATTGGATTTTTGTATTCTTTTCTTGTAATAAATAATCTAACTCTCCTATGGTTTTTGAGGGGCTTTGTATTTGGATATTAGCCGCCAGTAATCTGTAAGATTTAGAGTCTGCAATAATGCTTTCAAAAATAGACTCTGCTTGTCTACCAAGCATAATATTTGGAATTTCAAAATTAGAGGGTTTAATGGTTGGCAAAGAAAAAGTCTGGTAGGTAAAGGACGCTCCAAAGAGGTCTAATACTGGTATTTCCTTGAAGTTGGCATGTATTGCAATTGACTTACCGATGGTATTATTTTTTTATAACCTTTTCATATTTTTCAATCCAAAGCTGTGGTGTCATCTTAGCACATAATTGGGCAATCAAATCAAAAGGTATTTTTTCTATATTTTTAAAACGGATGCAACTTTTCCCCATGTCTAATTTATTGCTAGCATGTTTTGGGTACTCATTTACAAACCACTGCATAAGTTGTGGGTCGCTATATATTCCAGAGTGGTATAGACTGATATTATTTTTTTGGGAAGCCAAATTTATAAAGGGTAATGGAAGGCTCGGATTTACATGATACCCCTCTGGATACATACTGTGAGGTACAACATAACCCAACATACCGTAACTTATACATTCTTCAAAACCTTTAGGTAGGTTCTTCAAAATAATATCTCTAAGTTTTGTCATTACTTGTTTTCTCTCTTGTGGTAATTGGTTGAGGTATTGCTCTGGAGTGCTTGCTTTAGATTGCATTTTTTTTTATAAAGGTACTAACTTGTTTTTATTTACAGGATACTATTTAAAACCTTGTGTTTAAAAACCTGTAGGTTTTATCTTTGCATAAAAATAGTATTTCATTGTTAACTCAATACACAAAAGAATTTAAGTATAATTTAAAACTAGCCACTCCTGTAATTTTGGGTATGTTAGGTCACACCCTTGTTTCTTTTGTTGACAACATCATGGTTGGACAATTGGGTACTGCAGAACTAGCAGCTGTTTCTCTTGGTAACAGTTTTATGTTTATTGCCATGTCTTTAGGCATTGGTTTTTCCACTGCAATAACCCCTTTGGTTGCAGAGGCAGATGGCCAGGGTGATTTTAAAAAAGGAAAATCATCTTTCAAACATGGACTCTTTTTATGTATGGTTTTAGGTGCGGCACTGGTAGGAGCTGTTTTTTTGGCAAGACCCTTAATGTATGCCATGAAGCAACCCACAGCGGTAGTAGATCTTGCTATGCCATATCTTACATGGGTTGCTGTTTCTTTGTTGCCATTAATTATTTTTCAAGCATTTAAACAATTTAGTGACGGTTTATCTCTCACTCGGTATCCAATGTATGCTACATTTTTGGCCAATATTATAAATGTAATACTCAATTACATGTTTATTTTTGGAAAATTTGGCGCTCCTGCTCTGGGTGTTGTTGGTGCCGCTGTTGGGACACTTGTCTCTAGGGTTGTAATGGTAATTTACCTTTGGCTTTTGTTATATAGTAAAGAACAATCTAAGGCATTTGTAACGCATATTAAGCTTTTTACCCTCTCCAAAAAAATGCTTAGTAAAGTATTTAATCTTGGATTTCCATCTGCACTACAAATGTTTTTTGAAGTGGCTATTTTTACAGCAGCTATCTGGCTTTCTGGTATGCTCGGAAAAAACCCTCAGGCTGCAAATCAAATTGCTTTAAATCTATCTTCTATGACATTTATGGTAGCTATGGGATTTGGTGTTGCTGCTATGGTGCGGGTAGGAAACCAAAAAGGGCTTAAGCGCTTTGATGAGTTGCGCCGTATTGCTTTTTCTATATTCTTACTCTCTACTATTTTGGCGGTTATTTTTGCTATTTTGTTTTTCATTTTTCATCAGTCTTTACCTAGTTTATATCTTAACTATGATAATGCTATTGAGGCGCTAGATAACCTTGAGGTAGGGGCCACTGCAGCTACCTTACTTTTAATAGCGGCTGTTTTCCAAATAAGTGATACCATACAAGTGGTCACTCTAGGTGCATTACGGGGTATGCAAGATGTAAAACTTCCCACTGTTATTACCTTTATTGCCTATTGGGTTGTTGGTTTTCCTATCATGTATTATTTAGGCCTACACTCCACCTGGGGTAGTGCGGGTATTTGGATAGGTTTATTGGCTGGCCTTACTGTTTCTGGGGTGTTGTTATCCTGGAGGTTTCATGTACTGTCTAAAAAGCTAATAGCAAGGTCTTAACCATTTGCTGGGGTAGGGTATGGTTTTGATTTATATACTGTTTAACCTCTATTGTTGGATTGCCCTTAAGTGATAGGGTGCTCGAGATTTTTTATTGTAATTTTGTAGTCTGTAATATGTGACACCTATTACAAATAAGATTTATAATTAACATTAACTATGTATGGAATTCCCAAAATACCTTCTAGGAGACAATAGTGATTACCCATCTGCTATTTTTGTGATACACACAGCTTTTCCTCGTTTTATTATCAATCTTGAAAATGATGAGGTTCAGTGGTTAGAAGACTTTGATTCACAAGATCAAAAAGAACTTGAAACTGAGACAGAGAACTTTATTCGTGAGGCTAGTGAATTTTATGACAGAGAAATAGATCGCTACGAAGATGATTGAAACCCTGTTACACTATGACGAACAATTATTTCTATTTTTAAATAACTTAGGGACTCCCCCTTGGGATGAATTCTGGCGTATTGTTACACAAAAATGGTCCTCGGCACCTCTTTATGCCTTTTTACTATTTTTAGTTTTCAAAAAATTTGGTTTAAAAGCTACTGTAATTGTTGTGCTTTGCGCTGCTGTTATGATTACAGCAACAGATCAATTAGCAAATTTATTTAAGTACATATTATTTAAAAGACCGCGTCCTTGCCGTGAACAAGAATTAGAATTACTCATGCGCTTTGTGGCAGAGGGTTGTGGTAGGTATGGTTATTTTTCTGCACATGCAGCCAGTAGTATGGCGGCGGCTGTTTTTTTAGGATTGCTGTTAAAATCGTATTTCAAGGCACTCCCATTTGTACTATTGTTATGGGCTAGTGTAGTTGCTTATTCTAGAATTTATTTAGGGGTGCATTATCCCCTTGATATCATTACAGGGATGTTTTTTGGCGCTTGGATTGGTTTTGGAATGCTCAAGGTTAATACCTGGGCCCAGGGGCGTTTTATTTCTTAGAGACTAAAAATAAATCACGCCAAAGCCTACCATTGTAGCGCTTGCTAGAGACGTTATTTGGATTGATATCATACTTAGTGATTTTCTCTATAGTGTAGTCTTTGAAAGCTTCTTTTAACTCTTTTTCTTTGTTTATACCAACCAGCACCGCAAAGGTTTTTTCTTTCGGAAGTGTGGTAATCTGGCTACCAAAAATTACTGGAATATTACTACCATATTCCCAAACAATCTCTGGTGTTGAATGAGCAAACTCATATACAGGGGTGTTGTTTTTTTCTTCCCATTTTTTTAACTCTGTAAATGAATTATAATCTTCATTTTGAATTGCAACTTTAGATAATGGCATTCCAAAACAGATAATACTCACTATAAAAAGTATGGTTGCGTAAAAAACGCGTTCAATTTTTTTTTGAATGAGCTGTAAACAAATAAAAATACCAATCAAAAATAATATTATAGATAAAACAACAAACCAGGGCCATGGCACACCAGATAAATCTTTTAAAAAATAATATCCAATAAAAGGAAAAACAAGCCCAATTAGTCCAATAAGACCAAAATTGAAGTACACTGGTAAAACTTCCTTTTTATCTGAAATGTTTGTAAATCTTCTAAAAAGATATTCTATGTAAAACCCAGTGTTTAATGCAAGTGGGATAAGTACCGGGAGCAGATACCTTGATTTTTTTTCTGGGACAATAGATAATAAAAATACAGAACAAAGGGTCCAAAGTAGCGTGAATTGATATCCTTTTTTGAAAAACACCTTGTCTTTTAAATAAGGGTATAGCAGGGCTATAAAAGCAGGAATACACCAAACCCCACTTTGAGTAAAAAAGCTCCAATAATAATAAAAAGGGCGTATGTTATAGCTTGTCCAATTTGCAGTTTCTCTTGTGGTAGTAGCAATTACATTTTCTGGATCTAATAAATAAGTATATACGTGCCACCATGCAGATAATAGGAGTGCTATTATCAAAAATAAAAGTAAGGGCAGTACTGTTTTTCTTTTTCCTTTGTAGGTAAATACAAGACCGTATGCCGTTAAAAAGGGGAGTAGTAAAACATATAAAGAAACAGGTCCTTTACTCATAAAGGAACATCCAAAAAATACTGCTGCTATTAGCGCTCGTTTGTATATTTTTTCTTGAGTACTAAAAAGTAGATACAATTGATAAATGCAAACCATCATAAACCCGTGGGTGAAAATATCCCATTGGCCATTTCTGCCAGAGAAAACAATGAAAAAAGAGGTGGCTAGTAGTAAACTACTAACAAAAGCATATCTATTATTAGTTGCCAGTTTTTTGGTAAACACATAGGTTGTTAATACCATCAGTATTGAAACAAGTGCCGCGGGTAGACGCATTGCAAACACACTTTTTATGCCAAATAAAAATCCCGACCCTGCAGAGAGCCAGGTAGGCAGTGGAGGTTTTTGATATCTTGGCTCCCCGTTTAAAGTGGTAAGCAACCAGTTAGAATCTTCCAACATTTCACGAGCTGTAACAAAATTTCTAGCCTCCATGATATTAACCCATAATGCATCTAAATGCGTTATAAATATAGCAATACAAATTAGCGTTAGTAGTAAAAATGGACGGTTTCTAAGATACCTCATAGTGTTGTTTTTTCCAGATAAAGATATTTCTGATATATAATACCAGACCTGCGCAATGACCTACAAACAATACAGGATCTTCTCTTAAAATTGCATAGCTTAAAATTAATACAGCACCTATTACACTCATTCTCCAAAACCCAATGGGTAATTGAGATTTGTTGCTTTTTTCTGAGGTTATCCACTGATATACAAACCGAAGGGTAAAGGTTAACTGCGCTATAATACCCAGAGTTAATAACCACCCGGGGATGTCTTTGTTCTCAAAAAGCCTAACTATGTCATATTGGCCATTGTTATAGCCGTAGATTACTATGATAATAGGAAATATTAATAATAGCCACTGCATTGCTTTTGGAGATTTTTGCCACTGGCCTTGTAACTGAAGATTTCTTATGTAAATATAGTAAGTAAGTGACTGCCCTAACATAATGGCAAAATCATCTCTTAAATAGCCATATACAAATAATAAAAAAGAGGCAAGTAAACTCAACTTCCAAAACAGGGATGGGGTAACTACTTTATTTTTTTTCTCTGAGAGTATCCACTGTAAAAGTAAACGTGCAGAGAATAAAACTTGGGCAGTAAACCCTATGGCATAGACCCAATCACTCATCCTTTGCTTTCAATGGTGTAGTTAATGTATTTTTTTTTCATCCACAGGTAAGCAAAACAGTCCATTAAAGGACCTAGAAGTCTGTTCCAAACACCAAATTTTGCTGTACCTGCAACCCTTGGGAAATGCCGTACAGGTATTTGAACCACGCTACCTTCTTGCAGTAAAATCATAGCAGGTAAAAAACGGTGTAAGCCCCTGAACATTGGTATGCGTTTTGCGTATTGTGTTTTAAGTACCTTTAGGGGGCAACCCGTATCATCCATACCATCATGGGTAAACCCACGCCTTATACTATTTGCAATGGTTGAAGATATATTTTTTATAAAACTATCCTTCCTGTCTGCGCGTACACCAGTTACTAAATCATAGGTGTCACAATGCTCTAAAAGCTTATTAAAATCTTCGGGGCTTGTCTGCAGATCACTGTCTATGTATCCCACAAGATCTGTGGTTACATGATCAAAACCTGCTTTAATCGCAGCGCTAAGACCTTTGTTTGTTTTGAATGATATATACCCAAAGGCTTCATTTTTACTGCAGATGCTTTTAATCATCGTAAGGCTGTTATCTATAGATCCGTCATTTACAAATAGAATTGCTGTTTTTTTTATAGCCATATTGATATATGCCAACAGCTCTTTCTCAACGCGGATTAAATTATCCTCTTCATTGTATACAGGTACTATGATGGTAAAATCACACATATTATTTTACTAAGATATTTCTACAAAAGTATTGTTTTTTAAAACAACTATCTCAAAATACAATTTCAAACTATTTCCTGCAGGTAAGGGTTGTTTATAAATTGTCCTGGCTTTTTGTTTGGCTAATAAACTCTTTTAAAGCAACTCCATAGGTAGATGCTTTGATTTTTGGGGTTAAGGTATTATATATGGTATCTAAGTATTTTGTATTTGCATTGTAAATTTCGCTAAGGGCCAGAAAAGGGGCAATTTCATAGTCCTTGTTGTTAAGTGCAAAGTTTACCGTGGCAAGATAACTACCAGCTAAAACTCTTTTTTGAAGGGTGTCTATAGAGTCTATAGCTTTCATATTTTTGGCCTCAGCAGCGCCAATAAGTAGCTGGGTAAGGGTTTTGTTTTTCTCTGTGTAGCGTTTTCTTAGGGTCTTGTACTGGGTGTATTTTTTTTGGTTTTTGGAGCCTGTAATTACAGCGTTTTCTAAAAAATTATTTAGCTTGGTGTTTATGGTGATATCTCCGGGTTCTGCAAAAAATGCAATAGCACCAACCTCCTTGTCAATATTTTGTATTTTCAAGCTTAAAAAATATAATTCTGGGCTTTCTATTATTTCAGAAAAATTAAAATGTGCATCTCCCTTAACAATCATAGAATCAACAGTGATAAAGCTATTGTTTTTGGTTTTTTGGAGTAGTAAAGTTCCCTCTTTCATGCCTTTCACAAATCCTGATAGCCGCATTTGGTTTGCTTTTGGAGTAGTGGTGCAATTTATAAGTAATAGGCTGGATATAAATAAAAGGGTAAGTTGTTTCATAATAGCTTGTTGTTTGGCAAGGTAAAGATGGGTTAAAATTTCAGAAAACAAAAGAGAGAATGTTTCTATTTTTAAAACACTTTTTTCTTATCCAGCGGCTGCTAGTTGCATTAAAAAAGTACATGCCACAGCGCCAATTGTACCAATGGCATATCCAAATACTGCCAGTAAAACACCTACTGTTGCCAAAGAAGGATGAAATGCTGAAGCCACAATGGGGGCAGAGGCAGCACCACCAACATTTGCTTGTGATCCTACTGCTAAAAAGAAAAAAGGTGCTTTAATTAATTTAGCAACTAGAATAAGCAGTCCTGCATGAATACTCATCCAAACGGCGCCTATAATAATAAGTTGCCAGTTATCGAAAATGAGCATTAAATCCATCTTCATCCCTATCGTAGCTACCAATATGTAGATAAAAACACTTCCAAATTTACTGGCGCCTGCTCCCTCATAGGTTCTTAGTTTGGTATAGGATAACACAATTCCAATAAGAGTTGTAATAGAAATCATCCAGAAAAAAGAAGAGCTTAAAAAGGTAAATAAATTACGTGTTAATCCAGGAGTTAAACCGTTTACAAAATCTGTAAAAAAGGCGCTTAGGTATCCTGCTCCAAAATGAGCAAATCCAACGGTGCCAAACGCTATCGCTGCCAGAATCATAAGATCTGTAAGTGATGGGTTTCTACTTACCTGTTGGGTGTAGTTAGAGACTTTTTCTTTTAACTCTTCAATGGCTGTGGTGTCTGCACCCAACCATTTGTCTATTTTTTTTGACTTACCTATGCCTATTAGTATAAGGGCCATCCATACATTGGCTATTACTATATCTACAAAAACCATCCCTCCATACAACGCCTGGTTGTAACCATATACCTCCAACATTGCGGTTTGATTTGCACCTCCGCCAATCCAGCTTCCAGCAAGGGTAGATAAACCTCTCCATACGGCATCTGCTCCCTGGCCACCAACTGCCTCCGGCCAAAAACTACCCACCAATAAAACAGCAACAGGGCCTCCTATTATTATACCAGCGGTACCCGTTAAAAACATAATTAGGGCTTTTGGTCCCAAATTAAAAACAGCCTTTAGATCTATACTCAGGGTCATTAAAACCAGTGCGGCGGGCAGTAGGTATCTACTGGCAACATAATACAGGCTTGTTTTCCCAGAGCTAACCTCACCAGTTTGAGAAATGCTTGTCCACTCTGGAGCAATAACTCCTGTAGTGGTGAGTAATGCCGGAATAAAATAAGCGATGAATAATGCAGGAACAATACTATAAAATACCTTCCAAGGGCCCTGCTTTTTTGAGGAAGTATAAAATATAAATCCTAGGGCAATCATCAATATACCAAAGACAATCGTATCATTGGTAAATAGGGGAGAGGTGTCTTCTATTATTTGTATGGCAGTTTCTTGCATGAGTTTGTTTTACTGCAAAATAGTTTTTTTAATTCAGAATTGAGAATACAGTACTTACAAATTTATGGCTATAGGTTTCTTGATGTGTGTGTTTTTCTAAAATTTCCAAAACAAATTGTAATTCTCTTGGACATACTCTTGTTATATTTGTGTAAAATAATTGTCTTATGAGATCTCTTTTTAGTGTAGTGTTTGTCGTATTTTTTTCTAGTTCCTCCCTTATAGCCTCTGAAGATTGGGGAAAGACAGGACACCGCACCATGGGAGAAATCGCTACCAAGCATTTATCTAAAAAGGCAGCCAAGAAAATTTCTGCCTTACTGGGTGGAGAATCTTTGGCTTTTGTGTCTACCTATGCAGATGAGATACGCAGTGACGACGCCTACAGAAAATATGCTCCTTGGCATTATGTGAGTTTTCCATTCGGGGCTAGGTATGAAAATACTCCTAAAAACAAAAGAGGAGATATTATTATGGGGATACAAAATTGTATAGATGTTTTAAAGGATGCTACTTCTAGCCAAAAAGATAAAGAATTTTACTTAAGAATGTTGGTACATTTTATTGGTGATCTGCACATGCCACTTCATGTTGGGCTTAAAGAAGATAAAGGAGGAAACTCCTTTAAAGTAAAATGGTTTGGAAAACAAACTAATTTGCACAGTGTCTGGGATACTAAGATTATAGAAGGCTATGCAATGAGCTATACAGAATTAACCAACAACGTGGATGTTCTCAGTAAAAAAGAAATTCAAACCATACAAAGTGGCGCCGTTACAGACTGGATGTATGAGAGCCGCGCTTTGTGTGAAGATGTTTATGCCAACACTAGTGTTGGAGATAATTTGGGATATAAATACATGTACAGATATGTAAATGTATCAAGAAAACAACTTCAAAAAGCAGGACTGCGTTTGGCAAGTATCTTAAACGAAATATATGGTTAATCTTCTTTAATCCTCAAGAAAAAGAATCCTTGATATTCCTAAAAGTTAGATTTATCCTCGGAGCTATTTTTCTTTTTGTTTTTGGAATTTGATGTTTCCAAAACTCTTGGGTTGGCCCTCCCATGAGCAGCAAACTACCAGGTTGTAATTCTATTTTAAACTTTAGATTAGTATCTATTTTGTGCCTAAAATGAAAGATTCTTTTAGCTCCAAAAGATATCGATGCTATAAAAGGATGAGTTCCTAACTCTTTTTCATCATCGCTGTGCCAGCCGTTTGAGTCTTTGCCGTCACGGTATAAATTAAGCAGTACAGATGTAAATTTTTGCTTGCTAATAGCCTCAATATCTTGTTTTATTTTTAATAGTGTTGGGCTCCACTGGTTTGGAAACATAGTAATGTTTGAGTAGCTATAGGGCTTGTTACTATCTCCATACAAAGCTGTTAGTCTGGGCTGCTTGAAAACCTTTCCAAAGAGTTTAATATCGTCTTCTTGCCAGGGGGTTTGTTGTTCTATTTTTTCTTGAAGTACTACAGCTTTTGCCTGGGTATAAAAATTTGGATAGTAAATCACTTCTGCATCTTGCATGGGTAGGATAACTTTTTCTAGCTCTTGATTTTCTTCAAATAAATTCATACATCTATGTATTGAGAGGCCCAATACATCATACCAAATTGTAATGGAATTCTGAGCACAAGAAACCATTTAGGTAGTTGCAAGGAAGCTTCCTTTTCCTGCAACATATAAACATGTACTGTCAAAAAAACGACTAACTGTCCTATTATGGCCCACACTCCAATTGTTTGAGTTTGTGGATTGAGAATTAAAAATCCAGCAATCATTTCAGTAATACCCGAGAGTAGCACCATAAAACTTGGAGATGGAATATACAAAGGCATGATACGCTCGTATATTTTTGGAGTTCTAAAATGGTTGGCTCCAGCTATAATAAAAACAAGCCCTAAAAGGTATTGGTGCCATGGTAGCATAGATTCATGTTTTAAAATTTAAAAATACAATTTAAATAGCATAAACAAACTAAGGTCCTACAGCCTTATTTGTTTGAATATACGGTTAAATTTTTTGGGTAATTGTAGGGTTTTAGAAATGACTACTCCTGTTTCTGGATGTTTAAACTCTAGAGAGTAGGCGTGTAAATACAAGCCGTTTCCTTGACCTGTAGCATTGGGATTACCGTATTTTAAATCACCCATGATAGGACACTGGATAGCCGCTAAGTGTTTTCTTAGTTGGTGTTTTCTTCCAGTTTCTGGAATAAGCTTAACTAAGTTTAGCACTCCGTATTTTATAGAGGCAACACTGTCAATAACTTTAAAATGTGAAATACATGATTTCCCTTCAAGAGGAACTTTAATAATACCACTAGTTTTTTGGTTCCCTATAGTAACGGCATAATATACTTTATCTATCTTTTTTTCTTGGAAGGCTCTATTAAGCTTCATTACACTGCTTGCAGTTTTACCTATTAAAAGACAACCACTTGTTGGATAATCTAGCCTGTGAATGGGCTCTGGACGTTGCAAAGCGTCTTTTTGGTTACTTTTTTTAAGGGCCTTGTCAAGTGCATTTGTTATGGTATATCTTTTGTTACCGCTCACCTCAACCCCTGGAGGTTTGTTTATTATTGCTAGATACTCATCCTCATAGATAACTTCCAAAGCAATTGTAATACTAGGTTTTTTGGTTGGGGTTTGATCTCTAAAAACGGTAATCATTTCTCCGCCTAAAAGAGGTGTTGCCGTGGTACTTTTCTTGTTGTTTACGAGCACCAAATTTGCTTTAATGAGTTTTGTAAACGCTTTTCTAGATACTATCAAAGAGAAAGTTCCTGCCCTAAGGTCAGAAAGCCTTATAGGCTTTTCAAGGGGCGGTACAATATAGGTTTCAAGAATATTTAAAGCCAACAACTAAAGGAATTTTAATTTAAATATTAAATGTATAAAAAAACCGTCAACAACCTAGTGGTATTGACGGTTTAAAAATGCATGTTAAACAAAGCATCCCATTACCTACTGTTTTAGCAACTGTTTGGTAATTTGCCCGAAGGTACTTTTTATAAACAATAAGTAATTTCCGCTTTGTAAAGCTCCAATGTCTATGGTGCTCTCTTGGCTTGCAGCTTGCAAATCTTTGCTTAATATTAACCTCCCAGTAATATCATAAATAGAAATACTCACAAGGTTTATATTTTGAGGATTACTAAGAGTAATCACATCATTGGATGGGTTTGGATACACTGTAATTGCTCTTAGGTCACTTGTGTTTTGAGTTCCTAGATTATCAATAACTGTAAGGGTAAATTCACACTCTGCAGTGAAACCGCTTATATCCTGTGTAGATAAAGAGATAATATGGATTCCCTGGGGCATTAAAGTGCCTGGGGTAGGGTTTTGATTAAATACAGTGATTAAATCTACACAGTTATCAGATACAGTTGCCTGTCCTGTTTCAAAATAATCTGGTAATGGATATGGCCCCTCACTAGTTACTGTTTGATCTTCTGGACATGTAATCTCTGGCGCAATACCATCTACTACGTTTACATACGCGATACAGCTATCTGTATCACCTGCAGCATTAGTGACAGTAAATTCTACTTCTACAAGACTACCAATATCTATACATGAAAAGGTATCTATATCAATGCTAAATGGGTCAACACAACGAGCCCCAAGCGATCCTGCATCAAAGGCGCTTGCAATAATAGTAGCTGTTCCATCTTCATCTAGTGTGACAGTTATGTTTTGACAAACCGCAATAGGGGTGTTTAGTCCTTCTATAACAGTTACCTCTGCCTCACAGCTAGATTGGTTGCCATTTTGATCTGTCATTGTTAGAGTAACAATATTTGGACCAAGATTAGAGCAATCAAAAGTGTTTATGTCTATTGAAGTATTACTAATAGAACAATTATCGCTACTCCCTCCATCTATATCTTCAGGAGTTATGGTGGCTGTATAGTCCAAATCAAGTGCAACGGTAATATCTTGACAAACCACCGTTGGAGCAGTAGCGTCAAGTACGGTAACAGATGCAAAACATTCTGAGGCTAGCCCATTTGTGTCAAAGACAAGTAAGTTAACTACGTTTGATCCAATGTTTGAACAATCAAAAGTAGTTGGGTCTAATTCATAGGTTATCTCACCACAATTATCTGAGGATCCATTATCTATATCTTCACTAGAAATACTAACAGTTCCGTCTGCTCCAAGCTCTACAGTAATGTCTTGGCAAATTGCTATAGGTGCTAAGGTGTCTTGTACTAGTACCTCTGCGGTACAAGAATTTGTATTTCCACTATTATCCGTTACGGTAAGTGTTACCATATTAAGGCCAATATTAGAACAATCAAAACTTGTAATGTCTATAGTATATGTTTCTATGCCACAGGCATCTGTGCTACCTGCGTCAACCATAGCTGCAGTAATATCTGCAACACCTGAGGAGCCTAGAGCTACAGTAATGTTTTGACAAATTACCACAGGGGCAATCGTATCTTCTACCGTTACTACAGCCACGCAGCTAGTGGTGTTTCCTGCAGCATCAATAACACTCAGTGTTACATTATTTGGGCCGATGTTATCACATGTAAAAGTATCTACATCAATAGTGATATTTGGTGTTTCGCAAAGCACTGTAGAACCGCCATTAATATCTGAAGGTGTAATACTAACCATACCCATGGCATCTAATGCAATGGTAATGTCTTGACAAACAGCCTGAGGTAAATTATTATTTACAACGGTTACCACAAAAGAACATTCACTCAAGTTTCCGCACTCATCTTGTATTTCAAAAGAGTTTACGGTATCTCCAATAGGGAACATACTTCCAGAGACAAGGCCACTTGTTTGCGTTACCGTTACACTCCCACAAGAGTCTGTACCTTCCACAACATAGTCTACCACTGCGCTACATTGGTTGAAATCTGTATCTACGATAATATCTGTAGGACAAGATACCACCGGCGGAGTTTCATCTATAATGGTTATAATTTGCACACATGTTGCAATGGGGTTATCGCAAGCATCCTCAGCGGTCCAGGTTCTTGTTATTATTTGTGAAGAACCGCAAATAGTCTCTATGGAATCAGTAAATGTAATAACAGAGTCAGTGCTACAATTAGAAATTGCGGTTGCCAAGCCTGTATTGGTTGGATCTGGACTTTCATCACAATTAATAGTAATATCATCTGGGCAGGTGATCACTTGCCCTCCAGTTGTGTTTTCAATAACATTGGCAATGGCAGTACAAGTTGTGGTAAGACCTGTGTCACTGGTTACTTCCAATTCAACATTTGTAAGTCCAACATCTGCAATAGTAAATGACACTGTTGTGCCTAGGGGAGCTCCTGCCAAAGTGCTGTATCCTCCACAGGCAAGTGTTACACTTTCTAGGAAATCTTCTGCGTTAACCGTTGCATTTTGAGTAATATCTAGAAACACGTCTAAGGGCTGGGAGTCAAATTCATAGGTGTATTCTAGTCCCCAAGAGTTTAAAACACCCGGATCTTGATTAAAAGTATCCTCTATAGAAAGTGTCCAATCACCCTGGGTGAGTTCTCCATTAAATACACTAAGGGGGTTGCTGGGGATGTAATCTACTTCTGGAAATGCATCTCCACCCAAGTTACACACCAATGAATTTATGGATGTATCATCAAATAAGGTCACTAAGTTGTCTCCAGAGCAACCATCTACATCTCCGTTAAATACGATTGAGGAGGCTGTTCCTCCCGGTGAGGTGAGTGTAATAATCATATCTCCTACATAGGAGTGTGAGATATCTAACCTAAGGTTTAAATCCGTAATGGCTACATTTTGACTAATAGTTATGGTTGTACTAACGGTGTTTAAATCCTCTATTATAAGATTTGGTGTATCTTCTGCAAGGCCATTTAAAGTTAATAGTCCAGCACCTTTACATACAATCTCTGCCGCTTGATCTGTTACCTCAATAGTATCGGTGAGGGTTCCAGGGAGCCCTGTACAAAAATCATTTATTGCATATTGAATTGTTACAGTGCCACTTCCTGCTACAGACGGGTCAAAAGTGTAAGTGGTACCGTTACCATCATCTGTTACTCCCAGGCCGCTGTAAACACCACCGGTTGGTGCGCCTCCACCGAGGTCAGTTTGCACACCATCTGCAAGGCAAACCTCTTGATTGGTTTCGAAAGAAGAAAATGTAGGAGGGAGGTCAAAAGCCTGTGTTCCGTCAGATCTACTGTTTGTACTTCCTTGATCTGCACTAAACCCTAGTCCTCTTGCAGCAAAAGCTTCCCATATTTCACACAGGTGAGATCCACCATAAATTGCCTGGTCTGCAGCAATAATAGCATCTCTACCATCCACCATACCAGGAGAGCAAGGCTGAAGCTTTAAGGCCTCTGTTACAAGCACAAGTGCAGTATTATTTCCTCCTGTTCCGTTGTAGGTGTCTGGATCAAAGCCTTCTGTGTCAATGAGCTTCCAAGTCATATCCCAAAGCATGGCGGCCCATACAGATCCAACTCCATGGGGAATTAATTCTGTAGTAATGTCACTATAGGTGTGAGGATTTACACCAAAATCTGTACTATAATCATAGGTTCTAATGCTTGCTCCGTTGGGTCCAGTCCCTGTAAGCCATGTCCCTATGGGTCTTGCGTCTGTGCCTGCGTCTGTAGCTTCTATAGTCATCATAAGGGCATAGTAATCACTCCAACCTTCACCCATTTGCTCTTCATTACCAAGACAACCAGCTGCGCCGGCTCCTCCTGTTAATCTGTTTGAAATTCCATGTCCATATTCATGTATAATTACGCCATTATCCAAATCTCCATCTCTAGAGCCGCACACATACATTTGCATGGTTGGATTTGATCCATCAGGCGGTGTTCCAAAGTTTGCATTACAAGTTCCAGAGCCGTCCTGAGCTTCTGCATTTACGTAATCACTTCCTGCTCCGCCATTTCCATAATTGTTTTCTTGAAAATTCCCAGAAACTTCATCAAAACCGTATTGGTAAACCACATCATGGATAATATTATTCCAATAAAATAGGTTTGTAATTACAGCATCCTCACTTTGGTCTGCGTTTGAGTAGGTTTCATTGATAGGAAAATCAAATATCAAAGCCCCCCCCCCATCTGGGCTATACCCTGGGTTGTCTCCATCTTCATAGGCGTGAGTGTTATTACCTCTTGTAATGGTGAATTCTGCTCCACTAGAACCATTAGTATCGTGCCATCCAAAAGGAGATGCAATTGCATTTTCTGGATCAGTGACTAATGCTCTACTTCCATAATTAGGAGACTCAACAGGCATTGGGTATACGTTGTAACTACCTGCCATTGTTGTTTCTTCTAGAATTGTTTCTCTACCAGCGCTTGCGTTAATTGAGTGGTTGTGGGTATTGTGATCTCCCAAAACATTACATGATACGGTCCAGTTTTCTTGATGTAATATCTCACCCGTTGACGCGTCTACCTGAAAATTCCACCAATTTGAACCTGCTATTTCTTTTATTGAAAGTTCCCAGGTTATTCTAGTTCCAGTTTTCTTTGAGTAGTAGTATAGTAATTTTGCTGGAATATTCCTTTCTGAAATAGCAGCTTTGCCAAAGAGTGTTTTTTTACCTGGGCCACCCTCATAGGCAATTTGCTGAAGCCCATTTATTGAATAATTCATACTACTAGCTACAGCATATATGGCATCAGATGCAGAAATACTAGCGCTATTGGAAGTTATAGTGCTGGAAATATCTTCTAAAAAATTATTGTGTGTTACAATCGTTTTTCCAGACCCATCTTTATGAATACTAGATTCTGTCCCATATACTCCAATACCATTGATAGCTTGTCTAAGATACACATGGTTTATACCACTCACACTACTGGTGTGTTGGTGGGTAATGGTGATGGTGTTACTTTTTTCTTTAACAAGCGTTTCTAAGGAAATTTTAGCGCGTTGTTGCTTGTTGTTATTTTGTTTTTGTGCACTGAGTTGAACGCAAAAAAATAGAATTAATACTTGTGTAATTTGCTTTATTTTCATCATTTGGCAAGATTATCTTATTGATACCTAGCGAAAATAAAGAGAATAATGCACTAAACCAATTTCTTGATATCTTATAAACGGCTGTTTTGATTAAAAAATATCACAATTTTCTCATCAGAAAATTGTGATATTTTTTTTTAAGGTCACAAATTAAAAATTCTTTCCTATTTCAAAGTGGCAGCCAAGGTTATTAAACAAGTTATTTTAGTAGTAATCTACTAGTAAGGCTACCACTATCTGTGGTAATGGTTACTAGATATAAAGTGCTATCAAGGGATGCAACATCAACTGTTGTTACATTTTTACTTGCCACTGCTTTGTTGAGTACCAATCTTCCTCTTATATCTCTTACCGCTACCATTGTTATAGCTGCAGTTGGTGATGCGATTGTT
>Ga0206126_10000156_pt1 | contig 92499 bp, 75 predicted proteins | sample Helgoland_Spring_5_FD_148621 | JGI IMG/M metagenome (GOLD analysis project Ga0206126, IMG submission 148621) | Pelagic subsurface seawater microbial communities from Kabeltonne, Helgoland, North Sea - Helgoland_Spring_Bloom_20160412_1 | ecosystem: Environmental > Aquatic > Marine > Epipelagic ...
GAGCATACCTGCCTCAAAAATAAAGAAAGAGATCACAAAGATTCTTTTCGATCAAGGATATATCCTTAGTTATAAGTTTGAAGAAACTGATAACAATCAAGGAAGTATCAAAATCGCATTGAAATACGATCAAACTACTAAACAACCTGTAATCCAAAAGATTCAGAGAATCAGTACACCCGGTCTACGTAAGTACGCTGGATCAACTGAACTCCCCAGAATCTTAAACGGTTTAGGTATCTCAATCGTGTCGACTTCAAACGGTGTAATGACCGGGAAGCAAGCTAAGCAAGATAAAGTAGGTGGTGAGTTATTGTGTTACGTTTATTAAATTATAAAAGAAGAAAACAATGTCTAGAATTGGTAATAATCCGATCAGTATCACGCCCGGTGTAACGGTAGATATTCAAGCAGACAAAGTTGTCGTTAAAGGCAAACTTGGAGAACTTGAGCAAGACTATGCTGGAGTTACTTTCGAAGTATCAGACGACACCATCGTTGTTAAAAGAAATTCAGAATCTAAAGATAATAAAGCTAGACACGGTTTGTATCGTGCCTTAGTCGCCAACATGATTGAAGGTGTTTCTTTAGGATTTACAAAAGAATTAGAGTTGGTAGGTGTAGGATACCGTGCCAGTAATCAAGGTCAAAAATTAGATTTAGCTCTTGGTTTTTCTCACAACATCCTTTTGGACATCGCTCCAGAGGTTAAAGTAGAAACTATTTCTGAAAAAGGAAAGAACCCAATCATCAAATTAAGTTCGTACGATAAGCAATTAGTTGGCTTTGTTGCCTCTAAGATCAGATCGTTCCGTCCACCTGAGCCTTACAAAGGTAAAGGAGTTAAATTTGTAGGTGAACAAATAAGAAGAAAAGCAGGTAAATCTGCATAAGACAAAAGAAATGGCGTTAACTAAAGAAAAAAGAAGACTAAGAATCCGCATGCGTATTCGCAAAACCATTAATGGTTCTGCAGCGGCTCCACGTTTATCCGTGTTCAGAAGTAATAAAGAAATTTATGCTCAATTAATTGATGATACCACTGGTAAAACAATTGTTGCTGCTTCTTCAAGAGATAAAAAAATTGAAAATAAAGATAACAAATCAAGCACTGCTATAGCTGTAGGTAAGCTAATTGCCGAAAAAGCAATGAAAGCAGGTGTCGCTAAGGTCACTTTTGATCGAGGAGGATACTTGTATCATGGTCGTGTTAAATCTCTAGCTGAAGGTGCGCGTGAAGCTGGACTTAAATTCTAAATAGGAAGATGTTACAAAATTATAAAAACGTTGAGCTAGTAAAACCGGGAGGTCTTGAATTAAAAGATCGTTTAGTTGGAGTACAACGTGTTACAAAGGTTACTAAAGGAGGTCGTGCATTTGGTTTTTCTGCCATCGTTGTTGTTGGAGATGAAAACGGAGTAGTAGGACAAGGTCTTGGAAAATCTAAAGAAGTTGCCGAAGCAATTGCTAAAGCAATTGAAGACGCTAAGAAAAATTTAGTTCGAATTCCAATTGCAAAAGGAACAGTTCCTCATGAGCAAAAAGGAAAATATGGTGGTGCCCGTGTATTTCTGAAGCCAGCTTCAGAAGGTACAGGAGTTATCGCTGGAGGAGCTGTAAGATCGGTATTGGAGGCCGTAGGAGTACACAACGTACTTTCTAAGTCTCAAGGATCTTCAAATCCTCACAATGTTGTGAAAGCTACCTTTGATGCATTACTTCAATTAAGAAATGCTTCTACCGTTGCAAACCAACGTGGGATTTCACTAGATAAAGTTTTTAACGGTTAATTTACCTTCAAATGGCTAAAGTAAAAGTAAAACAAGTAAAAAGCAGCATCAAGCGTCTTCAGAATCAGAAGCGTACACTTGAAGCACTAGGACTCCGTGGGATTGGAAAAGAAGTCATTCATGACGCTTCACCAAACATCCTAGGAATGATAAAAAAAGTTGAACATTTAGTTTCCGTTTCGGAAGCCTAAAATCAGAATAAAAATGAATTTAAGTAACTTACAACCTGCTTCTGGAGCGGTACAAAAAAATGCGAAGCGTCTAGGACGTGGACAAGGATCTGGTAAAGGTGGTACTGCTGCTCGTGGTCACAAAGGAGCTAAATCGCGTTCTGGTTATTCAAGAAAGCTTGGTTTTGAAGGAGGGCAAATGCCTTTGCAACGTCGTGTACCTAAATTTGGTTTCACGAACATCAACCGAAAAGATTACGCTGGAATTAACTTAGACACTTTGCAAGCTCTTGTAGATGCAAAAAGAATTAGTGATTCTCTTGCTATTGATCAAATTGTTGAGTTAAGACTCGCAACTAAGAACGAACTTGTAAAAATTTTAGGTAGAGGTAAATTAACAAGCTCTCTTAAAGTAACCGCACATAAATTTACAGCTACTGCAAAAGCCGCTATCGAAGCAGCTGGAGGTGAAGCTATAGAATTATAATATAGAATGAAGAAGTTTATAGAAACCCTTGTTAATATTTATAAAATCGAAGAATTGAGGAATCGAATTGGGTTGACTTTGTCTATCTTATTGATTTATCGCTTGGGAGCTCAAATAGTTCTTCCTGGAATCGATTCTGTACAATTAGCTAGCCTTGCGAGTAGAGCAGACGGCGGTGGATTGCTTGGTATTTTAAACGCTTTTACAGGAGGTGCTTTCGCAAATGCTTCTGTATTTGCATTAGGTATTATGCCTTATATTTCTGCATCTATTGTTGTACAATTAATGGGTATCGCAATTCCTTATCTTCAGAAACTTCAAAAAGAAGGAGAAAGTGGTCGTAAGACTATCAATCAAATAACACGATGGTTAACCATTGCTATTTGTATTGTTCAAGCACCAGCTTACTTGTTTGGATTAAGTGCACTTGGTGTTCCAGATTCTGCATTTGTAATAGGTAAAGGTCCTTTATTCTTATTTTCTTCCATCTCAATCTTAGTTACTGGTTGTGTTTTTGCCATGTGGTTGGGAGAGAAAATTACAGACAAAGGAATTGGAAATGGTATTTCACTCCTTATTATGGTTGGTATCATTGCAACACTTCCCTTATCTTTTGCACAAGAATTTGCTGCGAGAGTAACAGAAAACAATGGTGGTTTAATGATGATTCTAATAGAAATGATTCTTTGGGTTGTTGTTATCCTTTTATCTATTCTTCTAGTACTTGCAGTGCGCCAAATACCAGTTCAATATGCACGAAGAACTTCAGGCTCTAACACGAGTTCAGCTCCAGTTGGTAATCGTCAATACATTCCTTTAAGATTAAATGCGTCAGGTGTAATGCCAATTATTTTTGCACAAGCCCTTATGTTTGCTCCTGCTTATTTAGGTGGTCTTATGGGAGAAGATAGTGCCGTTGGAGGATGGATGGAAACAAACTTTCAAGATATTTTTGGATTATGGTATAACGTTGTATTTGCTTTGTTGATCATCATCTTTACTTATTTCTATACTGCGATTACTGTTCCGACAAATAAAATGTCAGACGATTTAAAAAGAAGCGGTGGCTTTGTCCCTGGGATTCGTCCTGGAAACGAAACCAGTGATTTTTTAGATAATGTAATGTCACACATAACCTTCCCTGGTTCTCTTTTCTTAGCTGGTCTTGCAGTATTACCTGCTATAGTAGTTAAGTTAATTGGAATGCAACAAGGATGGGCTTTGTTTTATGGAGGTACTTCCTTACTGATTATGGTGGGAGTTGCTATCGATACCATTCAACAAGTAAATTCATACTTATTGAATCGTCACTATGATGGTTTAATGAAGTCAGGAAATAACAGAAAAAACCTAGCTTCATAGATATGGCAAAACAAGCAGCAATAGAACAAGAAGGATCAATTATAGAGGCACTCTCTAATGCAATGTTTCGTGTAGAATTAGAAAATGGACACGTGGTGACAGCACATATCTCTGGAAAAATGCGTTTGCATTATATTAAGTTATTACCTGGAGATAAAGTTAAGTTAGAAATGAGTCCTTACGATCTTACGAAAGCAAGGATAACATATAGATTTTAATATAAACAAAAGATGAAAGTAAGAGCATCAATTAAGAAAAGAAGTGTCGACTGCAAAATAGTACGCAGAAAAGGGACGCTTTACGTTATTAATAAAAAGAATCCTAGATTTAAACAAAGACAAGGATAAATTATGGCAAGAATATCAGGAGTAGACATTCCAAAGCAGAAACGTGGCGTAATCGCTTTGACCTATATATTTGGAGTAGGAAGAAGTCGTGCCGAAAAGATTTTAGCAGAAGCTAAAGTAAGTGAAGAAAAAAAAGTAGCTGACTGGACCGATGAGGAAACCGGAGCAATTAGAGAAGCTATATCAGTTTTTAAAATTGAAGGTGAATTACGTTCAGAAGTTCAATTAAACATCAAACGTTTGATGGATATTGGATGTTATAGAGGAATTCGTCACAGATCAGGACTTCCTTTAAGAGGACAACGCACCAAGAATAACTCACGCACACGTAAAGGAAAACGTAAAACAGTTGCTAATAAAAAGAAAGCAACTAAATAATCTTTGACTATGGCTAAATCAGCATCAAAAAAAAGAAAAGTAATTATTGAATCAGTTGGAGAAGCGCATATAACCGCATCTTTTAACAACATCATTATATCACTGACCAACCGAAAGGGAGAAGTTATTTCTTGGTCATCTGCTGGTAAAATGGGATTCCGAGGATCAAAGAAGAACACTCCTTATGCAGCTCAAACTGCAGCAGAAGATTGTGCTAAAGTAGCACAAGAGGCAGGATTGCGTCAAGTGAAAGTTTATGTAAAAGGACCAGGTAACGGAAGAGAATCTGCGATCAGAACTTTACATAACAATGGAATTGAAGTTACAGAGATTATCGATGTTACTCCATTACCGCACAACGGATGTCGCCCTCCGAAGAGAAGAAGAGTATAATTAATTATCAATCAACAGGGGTATCTGTGTTGTCGGAGGAGTTAGACCTTAATCCACAACAACCTTTGTTTAAAACACCAATATAATGGCAAGATATACCGGTCCAAAAACTAAAATCGCAAGAAAATTCGGGGAACCGATTTTCGGCGCTGACAAATCGTTTGAAAAACGAAACTATCCTCCAGGACAACACGGGAATACTCGTCGTCGTGGGAAAAAGTCAGAATATGCTGTCCAACTAATGGAAAAGCAAAAAGCAAAATTTTCTTATGGGATCTTGGAACGTCAGTTCCGAATTCTTTTTGAACGTGCTAACCGAAGCAAAGGTGTAACTGGGGAAGTTCTTCTTCAACTTTGTGAGTCTCGTTTAGATAACGTAGTGTACCGTATGGGAATTGCTCCCACTCGTAGTGCTGCACGTCAATTAGTTTCTCACCGTCACATTACTGTGAACGGTAATCTAAACAACATCGCTTCTACACTTGTAAAAGCTGGTGATGTAATTGGAGTACGTGAGAAATCTAAGTCATTAACAACGATTACACATTCACTTGAGCGTAATTCATCTGTTTACGAATGGTTGACCTGGAACAATGCTACCCTTGAAGGTACATTTGTTGCAACACCACTTCGTCTTCAAATTCCTGAAAACATAAAGGAACAATTGATCGTAGAATTATACTCTAAATAATAACCACTGAAGTTTATACTTATGGCTATACTAAATTTTCAAAAACCAGACAAAGTTATCATGATCGATTCTTCTGAATTCGAAGGTAAATTCGAATTCCGTCCTCTTGAACCAGGATATGGATTGACAGTAGGTAATGCTCTTAGAAGAGTATTGTTATCTTCTCTTGAAGGATTTGCAATTACTTCTGTTAAGATAGATAACATCGATCACGAATTTTCTACTATTCCTGGAATTGTAGAAGACGTTACCGAAATCATCCTAAACCTAAAGCAAGTTCGTTTCAAACGCCAAATCGAAGATTTGGATAATGAGAAAGTAACAATCGCTATTGGAGGACAAGAACAACTTAAAGCTGCTGATTTCCAAAAATTCATTTCTGGTTTTCAAGTTTTAAATCCAGAACTTGTTATCTGTAACCTCGAGAAAAGTGTTCAATTGAACATGGAACTTACGATTGATAAAGGTCGTGGATATGTTCCTGCTGAAGAGAACAAAAAAGCAAATACTGACATCGGTACTATTGCAATTGACTCGATTTATACTCCCGTTAAAAATGTTAAATTTAGTATCGAAAATTTTAGAGTTGAACAAAAAACAGATTACGAAAAATTAGTTTTCGAAATCTTGACAGACGGTTCTATTCACCCAAAAGATGCATTGACAGAAGCAGCTAAAACACTTATACATCACTTTTTATTATTCTCTGATGAGCGTATTACACTTGAAGCTGATGAAATTGCACAAGCTGAAACTTATGATGAAGAATCATTACACATGCGTCAGTTGCTTAAAACAAAACTAATCGACATGGACCTTTCAGTTCGTGCATTAAATTGTTTAAAAGCTGCAGAAGTAGATACATTAGGAGACTTAGTTTCATACAACAAAAATGACTTAATGAAATTCAGAAACTTTGGTAAAAAATCTCTTACTGAATTAGACGAACTCGTAGCTCTTAAAGGACTTACTTTTGGTATGAACCTTACGAAGTACAAATTAGATAAAGACTAACCGACATTTTTATATAAAATAAAATGAGACACGGAAAAAAAGTAATGCATTTAGGTAGGAAAACTGCCCATCGTAAGTCTATGCTCGCCAACATGGCATGTTCATTAATCGAACACAAAAGAATCAATACAACGGTAACTAAAGCGAAAGCTTTGAAAATGTTTATCGAACCGTTGGTAACTAAATCTAAAGAAGACACTACTCATAACCGTAGAACTACTTTTAGATATTTAAGAAGCAAAGACGCAGTTTCTATGTTGTTCCGCGACGTAGCTGTAAAAGTCGGAGATCGTCCAGGAGGTTATACTCGTATTATTAAGTTAGGAAACCGTTTAGGTGATAACGCTGATATGGCTATGATTGAATTGGTAGATTTCAATGATGTTTACTCAAACACTGAAGAAGCAGCTAAGAAAACAACACGTAGAAGTAGAGCTAAAAAGTCAATCATTGACGCTCCTGTAGTTGAAGCAGCAAGTGAAAGTACTGAAACTCCAGAAACTCCCTCAACAGACGAGAAGAGTGAAGACTAACAGTGTTGATAATTACTAATTATTTCAAAGGATAAACATTCACTGTTTATCCTTTTTTTATGTTTATTTGTAAAAACTTTTATACCGTTTATGAAGTATCAAAAAAGAAATGAAGCTATAGTTTTACTAGCAGATGGGACAACTTTTTTTGGAAAATCAGTTGGGATTGAAGGAAGTGCTTTTGGAGAAATTTGTTTTAACACTGGAATGACTGGTTATCAAGAGATTTTTACAGACCCCTCTTATTTCGGTCAGCTAATGGTTGCGGCAAATGCCCATATTGGTAACTACGGAACAACTCCTTTAGACGACCAATCAGAATCAATCAAGATAGCTGGATTAATCTGCAAAAATTTTAGTTTTCAACACACAAGACCCATTGGAACATGTGACCTCTTGGAATATTTTAAAGCTCAAAATGTTGTGGCTATTTCTGACGTGGATACTCGAGCATTGGTTAGCTATATTAGAGATAATGGCGCCATGAATGCAGTGGTTACAACCGAGGTTGATCGCATCGAAGAATTAAAGATTCAGCTGGCTGAACAACCTTCTATGGTTGGACTTGAGCTTGCCTCTAAAGTGTCGACAAAAGAACCCTATTTTTATGGAAATCCAGAGGCTAAATATAAAGTAGCTGCTGTGGATTTGGGAATAAAGAAAAGTATTCTAGATAACCTTGTGTTGCAAGATGTTTATGTTAAAGTATTTCCTTACGACGCAACCTTCGAAGAATTAGAAGTATGGAAACCGAATGGATATTTTCTTTCGAATGGCCCAGGAGATCCAGAACCATTAGTTCATGCTCAGGCTCTTGCAAAAGAAATCATTAAACGTGATTTACCTTTGTTTGGGATCTGTTTAGGGCATCAAGTAATTGCAATTGCTAACGGCATATCCACATTCAAAATGTTTAATGGTCACCGTGGAATTAATCACCCGGTATTTAATATAGAAACAGGTAAAGGAGAAATTACTTCTCAAAATCATGGCTTTGCTGTTAATAGGGAAGAAGCTGAAAAGCATCCTGACATAGAGATTTCTCACGTTCATTTGAATGATAAGACAGTTGCAGGACTCAAAATGAACAATAAGAAAACCTTTTCGGTGCAATATCACCCAGAAGCATCTCCTGGACCTAACGACTCCAAGTATTTATTCAGTAATTTTGCTCAAAATTTATAATTTAAAAACTATTTAAACCCTTTAATATGAGTATTATTATAAGAGTACACGCAAGACAAATCCTTGATTCTAGAGGAAACCCAACTGTTGAAGTAGACGTGGTTACAGAGAACGGAATTTTAGGAAGAGCAGCTGTACCCTCAGGAGCATCTACTGGAGAACATGAAGCTGTAGAACTCCGTGATGGTGGATCGGACTTTATGGGTAAAGGTGTTCTTAAAGCAATAGAAAATGTTAACGTTGCGATTGCAGAGCATATTCTTGGAACTTCTATTTTTGAGCAAAACAAAATTGATCAGATGATGATTGATTTAGATGGAACTCCAAATAAATCAAAGCTAGGAGCAAATGCAATTTTGGGAGTTTCCCTTGCTGTTGCTAAAGCGGCTGCAAATGAATTGGGTTTACCTTTATATAGATATATAGGTGGGGTTAGTGCAAATACACTTCCCGTTCCTATGATGAATATTATCAATGGTGGATCTCACTCAGATGCTCCGATTGCTTTTCAGGAATTTATGGTAATGCCTGTAATGGCAGATAGTTTTTCTCATGCAATGCAAATGGGAACTGAAATTTTCCACCACCTTAAAAAAGTATTACATGACCGTGGCTTAAGTACTGCGGTAGGTGACGAAGGAGGGTTTGCTCCAACGCTAGACGGAACAGAAGATGCTTTGGAAACCATCATCATGGCAGTTGGAAATGCTGGTTATACTGCAGGTAAGGATGTTATGATTGCTTTGGATTGTGCAGCCGCTGAATTTTATAAAAACGGTGTTTATGACTACACACTTTTTGAAGGAGATAAAGGAGTAAAAAGAACATCAGAAGAACAAGCTACTTATTTAGCAGAATTGAGTTCACAATACCCTATTATTTCAATCGAAGATGGTATGGATGAAAACGATTGGGCAGGATGGAAATCACTTACTGAAAAAATCGGAGACAAAGTCCAGTTGGTAGGCGACGATTTATTTGTTACTAATGTAGAGCGTTTGTCTAAAGGAATAAACGAATCTATAGCAAACTCAATTTTAATTAAAGTGAATCAAATAGGGACGTTAACTGAAACTATTGCTGCAGTTAATATGGCTCACAATGCGGGTTATACTTCAGTAATGTCTCACCGATCTGGAGAAACAGAAGACAATACTATTGCAGATTTAGCAGTAGCTTTGAATACGGGTCAGATTAAAACAGGTTCTGCATCTCGAAGCGACAGAATGGCCAAATACAATCAGTTATTACGTATTGAAGAGGAGTTAGGTCAAGTGGCTTATTTCCCAAAAAAGAATGCTTTTAAGATCTAGTATTTTATACAATAATTTTTAAAAGGGGCTTTATGCCCCTTTTTTTATTAAAAAATTCCTTAGAAATCCTTAAATTTGCAAACTCACAAAAACATATTCTATGGAAGATTCTGTAAAACTTACCTATAAAAACGAAACATTTCAATTCCCTTTAGTTGGTGGAACAGAGAATGAATTAGGAATAGACATAAAGAACCTCAGAGCTTTAACGGGCCTCGTTACCCTGGATCCAGGATTTAAAAACTCGGGATCATGTGAGAGTGGAGTTACTTTTTTAGATGGTGAAAAAGGTATTTTGAAATACAGAGGTTATTCGATTGAGGATTTGGCTAATGGTGCAGATTTTATTGAAGTAGCTTATTTATTAATTTTCGGAGAACTTCCAACTAAAGAACAATTAATTAAATTTCAATCTGACATTAACGAGGAAGCTATTGTTGATGAAGATTTAAAAACAATATTAAAAAGTTTCCCCAAGACTGCTCACCCTATGGGAATCTTAGCTTCATTAACTTCTGCTCTTACCGCTTTCAATCCATCGTCTGTAGATGTTGGTTCGGAAAAAGAAATGTATGAAGCGATTGTAATTATTTTAGCTAAATTTCCAGTTTTAGTTGCTTGGGCTCAACGTAAAGTTAAAGGACTTCCTTTAAATTATTATGACAGTAAATTATCTTACGTTGATAACGTAGCACAGATGATGTTTAAAAAGCCTACAGCAGATTATGTTTCGAGCCCTATAGTTACTCAAGCTCTAAATAAATTACTGATTTTACACGCCGATCATGAGCAAAACTGTTCTACATCAACCGTTCGTATTGTAGGATCTTCTCACGCAGGTTTGTTTGCATCTATTTCAGCTGGAATTTCTGCCCTCTGGGGACCACTTCACGGTGGAGCCAACCAAGCAGTTATTGAAATGCTCGAAGCGATTAAAGCAGATGGTGGAGATACTAAAAAATTTATGGCTAAAGCCAAAGATAAGAATGACCCTTTCCGATTGATGGGGTTTGGTCACCGTGTTTATAAAAACTTTGATCCTCGTGCTAAAATAATTAAAGTAGCTGCTGACGAAGTTCTCAATGAACTTGGAATTGTAGATCCTATTCTTGATATCGCAAAAGGATTAGAGCAAGAAGCTCTTTCTGATCCTTACTTTGTAGATCGTAAATTATATCCAAATGTAGATTTCTACTCCGGTATTATTTACAGAGCCCTAGGGATACCTACCCAAATGTTTACTGTAATGTTTGCCTTAGGTCGTTTACCGGGTTGGATTGCTCAATGGCGCGAAATGAGAGAGAATAACGAGCCTATTGGTCGTCCAAGACAAATTTATACCGGCCCAACCAATAAAACGTTTAAAACAAGCTATAAGCGCTAATTAAGTCCATTCATCGTTTGTGTGCAATGTTAATTATCATTCCTTTGAAAATAAAGTAATGAAATGGTACCAAAGTATACCAATACAATCTTCCCCATACTCCGCGCGGACGAAAGGTTGCAGTTTGATATAAGGTGTCTCCTTCAATTTTAAATTCAAGCCAAGCTTCTCCTGGTAGCTTCATTTCTGCATATAGCAATAACCGCTGTTCTTTTTTGTCTGCTAATAGAACCCGCCAAAAATCTAAGGAATCACCCGTAAATATTTTATCTGGATGAGTTCTCCCTCTTCGAAGTCCAACTCCACCAATTAATTGATCTTGGTATCCTCTTAGTTTCCATAGCCAATTGGCATAATACCAACCCTGATCTCCTCCAATTTTCCAAAGGGAATTTAAAGTCAGTTCAGGATTTATAGAATTGATTTTCTGAGCGTCTTTTAAGACTCCAAATTTAGGAACCTGAATATACTTCTGGAGATCTTTAGGGAGCCTTCCACTCACCATACTATCTTTCCAGCTGCTTATTACCGAATTCTGCTCTATCTTATTAAATGCCATTTCTATGGCTTCGACATAGGTGTAAGGCTTAATATTTAAAATAGTTTGGAGTCGTGTGTCTTTAGCAACAACTTCCATTTTCATGCTATTTACTAATTGAACTGCTAGGGGGTATGAGGTAGAGGTTACAAAATGTAGCCAGTAAGAAGAAAGTCTAGGCGTCATGATTGGAATGATCCAAATCCAATTTTTAAAACCGCGAGTTCGGGCATATAGATGGAGCATTTCTTTGTAGGTCAATACATTAGGCCCCCCAATATCAAAAGCATCATTTAGACATTTGGGGTGAAGCAAAACACCCATCAAAAATTCCATTACCGTTCTGATTGCTAAAGGTTGAGATTTAGTTTTAACCCATTTTGGTGTAATCATGAAAGGGAGCTTTTCGCATAAATCTCTGATGATTTCAAAGGATGCACTTCCAGACCCTACTATAATTCCTGCTCTTAAAACCGTTAGGTTGAACGAAGCATTTTCTAATAATTGTTCTACATTTTTTCGGGAGCGTAAATGTTTGGATAGATTTTGATCATTAACAATTCCACTTAAATAAATGACTTGCTTCACTTTTGTTTTCTCAATTAAAGAACAAAAATTCACCGCACATTTATCTTCTAGTTCTTCAAAATCCCCTTGAGAAGAGGACATGGAGTGAAGTAAGTAATATGCAGCATCAATGTCTGTAGGAATTGGATCTGTTTTTTTAATATCAGAAAAGTCAATGGTTATGATTTTTATTTTACTCATAACATCTTGAGTAACCGATAGTCTTTTGGGGTCACGAACTGCGCAGATTACCTCATGACCAGCATCGAGTAATTGCGGAAGCAAGCGCATTCCAATATACCCATTGGCTCCAGTTAATAGAATTTTCATAATAATAGTGTTTTATAGTTCTTCAAGAGGTGTCGGCAAAGCGTCTATTTTTTGCTGATTTATTTTCTTAAAATATTGATGAGTACTTTTTTCGAATGCTCCTACTTTAATGCAAAAGTGATCTTTATAAATTGAATACTCATTTGCTTTACCTTTATAAATTTTTAATTTATAATATGGAATTACGAGACCGTAAGTCTCCAAAAGACTCCTAAAACGAATAATAATTCCATTGGGCCGCAATTCAATATTACAATTATCACTGTTATTATCTAATACTAACAGGTTGTGGATATCAATTGAGGCGTGGGTTATTGAAAGTTTAGAAGAGCCTATACCCCCTATTTTCCAGCGTTCTATGAGCGAAAAAGGCGGACCAACCTCCTTGTCGATTTGTTCTTTTATTTTGCGATCGTTATAGGAAACATTTAAAAGCATTTTTTCCTTTAAATATAATGGATATCTATTAGACCGAATAATTTGTACATAATAATTATATTTGCCGAAATTGATTTATGAACTCGATCTCCACGCAACTCGTGCCCACTTTAGAGAAGATTATCCAAGAAACCTTTGATGCATCGATTGCTACATTCGAATTTCAAGCAACACGTAAGGAGTTTGATGGCGACATAACACTGGTTGTCTTTGCTTTACTGCGAACGATTAAGGGTAATCCTACGCAAATAGGAGAGGCTATCGGTAAAGAACTTGTAAAGCAATTAGAATGGGTCATTGGGTATAATGCTGTGAAAGGTTTTTTAAATATAGAAATAGCAGATGCTTTTTTTATAAATGAACTAGACCGCATTAGTTCTTCAGCAAATTATGGAACTGTAGCTTTAACAGATACGAGTCCAACCGTATTAGTAGAATATTCATCTCCAAACACGAATAAGCCGCTTCATTTAGGTCACGTTCGAAATAACCTTTTGGGCTATTCTGTAGCCAACATACTAGAAGCTAGTGGAAATAAAGTTGTAAAAACTCAGATTATAAATGACCGAGGAATTCATATATGTAAGTCCATGGTTGCTTGGCAGGATTTTGGAAACGGAGAAACTCCAGATTCAACTGGTTTAAAAGGAGATAAGCTGGTGGGGAATTATTATGTTTTATTTGATAAAAAATATAAAGAAGAAATCGCCAATTTAATTGGCCAAGGAAAAACAGAAGAAGAGGCTAAGTCCGATGCCCCCTTGTTTGTAAAGGCTCAGCAAATGTTACGTTTATGGGAGGCTGGGGACCAAGATGTAGTTTCTATGTGGAAAACAATGAACTCTTGGGTTTATAAAGGTTTTGAGGCTACATATCAAGCAATGGGAGTTTCTTTTGATTCGTATTATTATGAAAGTGAAACCTATTTATTAGGAAAAGACTTAATCGAAGATGGATTGTCTCGCTCTATATTTTATAAAAAAGAAGACGGTTCTGTTTGGGTCGATCTTTCTGACGAAGGTTTGGATGAAAAATTACTATTGCGTTCCGATGGAACTGCGGTATATATGACCCAAGACTTAGGAACTGCATTACAGCGATACCGAGACAACCCAACTATGACTGGCTTGGTTTATACGGTAGGAAATGAGCAAGACTATCATTTTCAGGTGTTGTTTTTAGTTCTAAAAAAACTCGGTTACGACTGGGCACAATCTCTATTTCATTTGAGTTATGGAATGGTAGATTTACCTGAGGGTAAAATGAAAAGTCGTGAAGGGACTGTAGTTGATGCCGATGATTTGATGGTCGAAATGCAACAAACTGCACAATCAATAGCAGAAGATTTAGGCAAATTAGACGGCCTTTCATCAGACGAGAAATCTTCTTTATACCAGTCTATTGGAATGGGAGCTTTGAAGTATTTTATTTTAAAAGTTGATCCAAAAAAACGTATTCTATTTGATCCTAAAAGTTCGGTAGATTTCGCAGGAAATACAGGGCCTTTTATACAATATACCTATGCGCGAATACAGTCGATTTTAAGAAAAGCAGATCAAGATCAACACAAATTAGATTCACAACTAATTTTAGATCCTCGTGAAAAAGAAATAATTAAACATTTAATGGTGTACCCCAGTATAATTCAGCAAGCGGCAAAAGCATATAGTCCCGCTGTTGTTGCTAACTATAGCTATGACCTTGTAAAACTATTTAATTCGTTCTATCAGAATTTATCTATTCTAGGAGAAACAGAAGGCTCTATCAAAGCGTTACGCGTTAGTTTGTCTACTGAAGTCTCAAGTGTTCTTAAGGATTCGCTAGCCTTGTTGGGTATTCAAGCACCAAGTAAAATGTAAAATAATTTAAAACTGAAGCACAAAAAACCGCTCAGTTGAGCGGTTTTTTTATACATAAATTATAATGTAGAAGTCAATTATTTAGAATCTACAGCTAGTTGATATACTACTAAACCGAAACCGATTTTATTGATAGCATCACCAATGTTATAAATAACATCCATATTTAAGCCAAAATCTCCAACAAATGAATACCATTGACCATCAGCAGTACCTGCCATGTATCCGATAGGGTAAATAGCCCATCCTACGAGTACAAACCAGCATAGTGTTTTGTGAGCTTTTTCAACGGATCCACCAGCAGATTGTGCTAATTTTGCAGCTCCACCCATCCATATTTCATAAACTATTACAAAATAAGCGATACCTGAGATAAGACCCCAAATTGTTGGTCCCGATCCATCTGTGTAGACAGCTTCTCCAAAGTAACCTGTTACAAGCATAACAACCGATAGGAATATCAATTTCCACATTAGGCTTTTGGTTGCACCTGCAGCTCTAAGAATTAAATAGAACTCAACGCACATCAACGGCACAGTAAGCACCCAATCTACATATCTAAAGAATGTAGGTGACTCTCCAAAGTTTGCCCAGTAGTCTCGCATGTACCAGTAATGAACAGCAGCGATGAATGTAATTAGACCTGAAATTAAAATTGAGGTTCTCCATTTACTATCAAATGAATTCATTGAAAGAAAGAAAAAAGCAGATGCAGCCATCATTGCCATACACCCTACAAAGAAAGTAAAGCCTACATAATCAGTTGCAGCCATCTTTTTAGCTTCTAAAATTACGCTTAAAAAATTTTCCATAATTAAATTATTTATTTGTTTTTGTTTGAGTAAATTTATATAAAAATATATTACTTACTATATATATTTGATAAAATTTTATCTTAAAAATTAATAATTCCTTGATTTTAATCAGAAAGTTAGATCGATTTAATATTTTTTTAACAGTTTTTTTAATTGCCCTAGGGTCTTTCATAAGTACAATTTTAGCCGATTATCTTGCTTTGACTTTAATTTTCACTGCAGGATTAATTCACGGAGCGAACGACATTCGCTTACTTCAAAAAAAATATCAGAATACCCGGATTAAGTTTTTTATTTTACTTCTTTACCTATACATTCTTGTTGTTATTCTGGGTGCTGTTCTTTTTTTCTATATTCCCTCGGGTGCATTAATATTTTTTATTCTGTTTAGTGGTTTTCATTTTGGGCAACAGCATTGGTCTTCTTATCCTAACATGAACAATAAAGATTCACTTTTTAAGCAATTGGGGTTTACTGTATATGGGTTGCTTATTTTTAGCCTGTTGTTCAGCCTTCAAATAAGTGAAGTAAACTCTGTGATTAAAGATATCACGGGATTTGAATTCAGGAAAGAGTTTTATTATTATAGTACTCTTTTATTGACTTTGAGTTTTTGTATACTTTCTTTTTTTCTTCCTATTAGCTTAAAAATATTTTTTAAAGAAGTATTGTCCTTGCTGTTACTTTCGGCTTTATTCTGGTCAACGAGTCTTTTATTTTCATTTGCAGTTTATTTTGTCTTTTGGCATAGTATTCCGTCAATTCAAGATCAGCTGATGTATTTAGATGGAGAGGTTACTCTTAAAACCGTATTAGGTTATATCAAGTCCTCACTTGTTTATTGGGTTTTATCTTTGATTGGCTTGTTTTTATTCTACTTCTATATGGACATCCAATCTGAATATTTCATTCCTTTGTTTTTCTCTTTTCTTGCTGCGATTACTTTCCCTCATACGGTCGTTATTGGAATGCTTAAATCAGAATAAAATTCTACTTTATAATCTTTCTCCAATTCCCCGAAAAAAAAGTAAATTTGTGTTTATAAATGTATATTCATGTTCGATAGCTTAAGTGATAAATTAGACAAAGCCTTCCAGGTCCTTAAAGGGCACGGGAAGATTACCGAAATCAATGTAGCCGAAACCCTTAAAGAAGTAAGACGTGCATTACTTGATGCCGATGTTAACTTTAAAATTGCAAAAGATTTTACTAATCGAGTAAAAGAAAAGGCATTGGGTCAGGAGGTTTTAATAACTCTTAATCCAGGACAATTACTAGTTAAGATCGTTAAAGACGAATTGACTGAACTCATGGGTGGTGAAGTGGCTGGTGTAAATTTGGCTTCCAACCCAAGTGTTATTTTAATGTCGGGGCTTCAGGGATCTGGTAAAACAACTTTTTCAGGAAAACTGGCTTTACATTTTAAAAACAAAAAAGCAAAAAACCCATTATTAGTTGCCTGTGATGTTTATCGTCCGGCTGCAATAGACCAATTAAAAATTATTGCAGAACAAGTTGGAGTTGGAATTTATAAGGATATTGAAGAAAAAAATCCAGTTAAAATTGCAAAAGCTGGTATAGCTTTCGCAAAATCGAACAAGCATGATTTAGTAATTGTAGATACTGCAGGTCGATTAGCTGTGGATGAAGTTTTGATGAAAGAAATTTCGGATATTCACAAAGCAATAAAACCAGACGAAACCTTATTTGTTGTTGACTCAATGACAGGTCAAGATGCGGTGAATACTGCAAAAGCATTTCATGATGTTTTGAATTTTGATGGGGTTGTTCTTACTAAACTAGACGGAGATACACGAGGGGGTGCTGCACTTTCAATTAAGACCGTTGTTCAAAAACCAATAAAGTTTATTGGAACTGGAGAGAAGATGGAAGCATTAGATGTTTTCTATCCAGATCGTATGGCCGATCGAATCCTAGGAATGGGAGATGTTGTTTCACTTGTAGAAAGAGCTCAAGAGCAGTTTGATCAAGAAGAGGCGCGAAAAATAAATAAAAAAATAGCTAAAAACCAATTCGGTTTTGATGACTTCCTTTCTCAAATTCAACAAGTAAAGAAAATGGGGAACATGAAAGACCTTATAGGAATGATACCAGGAGTTGGAAAAGCAACGAAAGATCTGGATATAGACGACGATGCGTTTAAATATATAGAAGCAATAATTGGATCCATGACTCCAAGCGAAAGATCGAACCCTAATTTATTAAATATAAACCGTAAAAAAAGAATAGCCAAAGGTTCTGGGCGTAATCTTAACGAAGTAAATCAAATGGTAAAGCAATTTCATCAAATGAGTAAAATGATGAAAATGATGCAAGGTGGAAAAGGAAAGCAAATGATGCAAATGATTCAAGGAACACGATAAAAGATATGATACTACTAGACGGAAAAAAAACCTCGCAAGAGATCAAAGAAGAGATTAAATTAAAAGTTTCAGACATGAAACAACTTGGCGTTCGTGTTCCTCATTTAGCTGCTGTTCTGGTTGGAAGCGATGGAGCTAGCTTGACTTATGTAGGTAGCAAAGTACGTTCTTGTGAGCAAATCGGATTTGAATCAACACTCATTCGTTTAGAAGATGATATAACCGAAGATGAACTACTTCTTCAAATAGATAAACTTAATAAAAACGAAACCCTAGATGGATATATAGTTCAGTTGCCCTTACCAAAACACATTAATGAAGAGCGTGTGTTGTTGGCAATTGATCCAAAAAAAGATGTGGATGGTTTTCATCCCGCTAATTTTGGACGTATGGCACTTGATTTAGATGCTTTTATTCCTGCCACTCCTTATGGAATTATGCAGCTTTTAGAGCGTTATAAAGTTCCAACTTCTGGCAAGCATTGTGTTGTAGTTGGACGCAGTCACATTGTTGGAAGGCCAATAAGCATCTTGATGAGTCAAAAAGGGCCTGCAGGAGACGCTACAGTAACGGTTGCTCATAGTAGAACTCAAAACTTAGCAGAACTCACTAAAAAAGCAGATATTGTTGTTATGGCCCTTGGTATCCCAGAATATTTAACTGCTGACATGGTGAAAGAGGGAGCGACTATTATAGATGTTGGAATTACTCGTGTTGCCGATGAATCGCATCCAAAAGGATATGTTATTAAAGGTGATGTTGCCTTCGATGAGGTTGCTGAAAAAGCAAGTTTTATAACTCCAGTCCCTGGCGGAGTAGGTCCAATGACAATTGCTATGTTACTTCAAAACACCTTGCTAGCTAGAGAGTGGAATCAGGCTTAGAGTCCTCCATGGCATTATAAATCTGCAAGATTAATAAGGCAAAGATAACTCCAGTTAAAATTAAAATGATGTTAAGAAATCCATCTGCTGAGAAGGATAATCGGATTAATATGGTAGCAATTATAAAGCCTGTATTTCTAATCAATTTGCTGTATTCTTCTGTATAGCGGAATGATATTAAAAGTATAATAACATCGGTTAGTATTAGGAGTGTGAAGAATTGATTGAAAAACACGCTGTCTATATTATTTACAAATCTATCGTTATACAGATTAAGTGACCAGGTTGCAAGAGAATAGATCGACGCGGAAACTAATAAGGTTAATAAAACCAAACTCACAATTTTCTTAGAGTTTATGAATTTCAACAGCTTTGGGTCAATAACTTCTTTTTTGGGAAATTTATTTTTGCCTTTATTAAAAAAGAAAATAAGGAGAAATAATAATAAAAATCCAAATAAATCAACCACGAGTTCAAGATTATGTTGACTTAAATGCCAATTACCTTTTAGGTCCATCAAGGGAATGTCTTTGAATATTTTTCGAATAACAATCAGTGAAATGATTTCAAATTGTTTTGATACACAAGATGTAAATGAGCGTGGGAGATAGAATACTAATAAATAAACTTCGTAAATTAGAATTAACGAAAAAGGGGTGTATATCGCTGTTATTGGATCGTTTAACAAGCTACTGTTTGTGCCTGCTAAAAAATAGACTTCATTTGCTTTCAGGGCAATTAATAGTATGTGAATTAAAAAGCCTAAACCCGCTAATGAAAGTATAACAGATTCAAATTTTTTGCGAATGTGATCTCCAAAAACGGTAGTGAAAATTGTATTTACTCTATTTCTATATTCCATTATGATGCAAATAATTGACTAACATTCTTAAAGCATTTAAATTCCAAAGCATTTCCAGAGGGATCATAAAAAAATAAGGTCATCTGTTCACCTGGTTTTCCCTCAAACCTAAGGTAAGGTTCGATTTCGAATTTAATTTTTTTTGCTATTAAGCGTTTGCTGAATATTTGAAAATCATCCCACGGAAGAACAATTCCGAAATGTGGAACAGGTACTGATTTTCCATCTACTTCATTAAAATGCTTATGTCCTTTAAATTCAGTGTCCTCGTGTAAAACAAGTTGGTGACCGAAAAAATCATAATCGGCCCACTGTTTACTTGTTCTTCCATGAATAAGACCTAAAGTGTTTTCATAAAAATCTCTAGCAATGGGTAGGTTGTGAGCCGGTATAGCTAAATGAAATGGTGATATTTTTCGCATATTTAAAGGTAGACATTTTTTTGGTATTTTTTTTAGGTGTAATTATAACAGTTCAAATAGCGCACTTTTCAATATTAGATTATCTTTGTCGCATGACAGAAATTGAACTGAAGCAAAAGGTAAATCAAGGGGTTTATTTACCATTAATGGAAGCATTTTACACCCTGCAAGGTGAAGGTTATCATAAGGGAAGTGCTGCTTATTTTATTCGTATTGGCGGATGTGATGTGGGTTGTCATTGGTGTGATGTTAAAGAAAGTTGGGACGCGCAAAAGCATCCTCCAACTGGAATCGAGTCAATAGTTCAAGAAGCTAAAAAATGGTCTAATACAGTTGTTGTTACTGGAGGAGAGCCTTTGATGTGGCCAATGTACCCATTGACTACAGAGCTTAAGAGCAAAGGAATTATCACCCACATAGAAACTTCAGGTGCCTACAATTTAAGTGGTGCTTGGGATTGGTTTTGTCTTTCTCCTAAAAAAACTAAGTTACCAACCCCTGAAGCTTATAAAGCAGCTGATGAACTAAAAATGATTATTCATAATCAGAATGATTTTAAGTTTGCGGAAGAACAAGCCGCATTGGTTGGTGAAGATTGTATTTTATTTTTACAGCCCGAGTGGAGTAAACGTGAGCAAATGATGCCAGAAATGGTAGATTATGTTCTTAAAAATCCCCGCTGGAAAGTATCATTACAAACGCATAAATATTTAAATATTCCTTAAATACTGAGTTGTGCGAGGAAATCAAAATTCTCTCCTTGCTCGATTATTTTAAATTTAAACCCACAACTTTTTGAAACTTCTTTTAGAGTTTTAGGATCAATATAAAGCCATGGAAATTCCTCGCTTTTACCCTGGAATCGGATTCCAAAATCTACTTCTCCATAATATGTTTTATCCTCTTTCCAGAGTGCGATATCTTCTTTTTCGAATAAGTAAATTAGGTCAGAGGAATCAACTAATATTTTACCCTCAGCTGCTATTAGTTTTTTAAGGTGTTTTAAGAGTTTCGGGAGTTCGGCAATTGTTTTTCCAATTCCCATTCCATTCATAAGCAATAAAATGGTTTCGAATCCGGTTTCTTCAAAATCCCATATAGAAATATGCTTTGTTTTTTTAACGCCTCTTTTTTCGGCAACATATATAGCTCCTTCAGAAATATCTAAAGCCGTTACATTATGGTTGCATAGGTTTTGTAAATACAAACTATGACTTCCAGTTCCACAGCCAACATCAAGGATTTTACCACGTGCTAGTTCAAGTGCTTTTTTTTCTATTGAAGGCATTTTTTCAAAATCCCTAAAGAAATAAGATAGTGGAACATCATCTTCATCTGTAAGGTTAGTCCAGGTTGTGATGTTTTGGTTTTCAGGACCTAGAAAATATGTTTTAAGTGCTTTTCCAAATATATCGGTTTGTGCTTTCAATTTAATTGTAGTTTTACGGAAAATATAAAAAATGCAGGATCGCCTACTTTCACTTCCCAAGGATGCCAAAGATAAGGCAATAGAAACAAAAAAGTTTTTCAATAAGCTTAAAAAAAGAGCCCCTAAAAACTTAGATAATTTGGTTGAAGAAATTCATGATGATGTTTTTGAAAAAACTGACTGTCTTTCTTGTGCGAATTGCTGCAAAACTACAGGGCCTTTGTTTTTGAAACAGGATATTGCTCGTATATCTAAAGTCATTGGATTAAAACCAGCTCAATTTGAAAAAAAATATCTAAGAATTGATGAGGATAACGACTGGGTATTACAAAAAGTACCTTGTTCTTTTTTAGGAGCTGATGATGCTTGTACAATCTATGATGTTAGACCAAAGGCTTGTCAAGAATTCCCTCATACAAATCAAAAAAATATTTATAAAATCACCGATTTAACAATCAAGAACACGAGTATTTGTCCAGCAGCTTTTGATGTGGTAGAACGAATAAAAGCTTCAATTAAACTTTAGTCATCATAGAGCAAATACTTAGATCGTATTTTTAAATAAGTATCTATCTGGGGTTTCCAACTCGCTCTAATTTCTTCTTCTGAGGCTCCTTTTGTGATTTGTTGTTGTAAGGTTTTGGTTCCTGCGATTCTAGCAAAGCTATCGAAGAAAAAAGCTTCTTTATTTTGGATCATTTTATAACTATCGATCAACCAATTAATTTCTACTCGATCTAATCTCGATTGATTTCTAAGATCAGTTCCATAACATAATAAGCCTTTCTGTTTAGGGTATTTGGCACCAAAATTAGGTTGAGGTTTGAATTTAAAACCACCCTTTTTAAAATCAGGATGTCCATAAATTTGAAATTGCATTTCAGTTCCTCTTCCAATGCTAACAGGGGTTTGTTCTAGTAAACATAAGCTAGGATATAGGTTAATTGACCTGTCGTTGGGTAGATTCGGAGAGGGTCTGACCAGCAACGAATAAGGTGTTTTGTGGGTATAGTTTTTTATCGGAATAACATCAAGCTCACAGCGAACGTTGTTTTTCAACCATCCTTCATCGTTTATCATTGTTGCATATTCACCAAGTGTTAGCCCATAAACAATCGGGACATTATGCATGCCTACAAAACTTTTAAATTCGTCTTCCATTAAAGGTCCATCAACATAATGTGCATTTGGATTGGGACGATCAAGAACCAGAAGCTGAACGTTGTTCTCGGCACATGACTCCATCACCAAATGAAGTGATGATAAGTAAGTGTAAAAACGAACTCCAACATCTTGAATGTCAAAAACAATCAGATCAAGTCCTTCAAGGTCTTTGGGTTGTGGTTTTTTATATTTTCCATGTAATGAAATAAGAGGTAATTGTGTTTTAGGGTCTATAGAATTTCCGAAATCTTCTCCGTTATCAGATTTACTTCTAAAGCCGTGCTCTGGAGCAAAAACCTTAACTATTTCTATTTTGTGGGTGAGTAAACTGTCGATTAAATGAATCGAACCCTTAGAGGTTTCAATAAGACTAGATGCGTGAGCGACAATTCCAATTTTTTTATTTTGAAGTAAGGGTAAATAGGCTTCAATTTGTGCGGCCCCAACTTGAATTTGAGCATGAACGGAGCTAAAGAAAAATAGACTCAACGAAAACCATAATAAAAATGTATTTTTGAAGGCAATAACCATAGAATAAGTCATTTGAATTTCGGATTATTTTTAGCGCATCGAATGCGAAGACAAAGCATTGATAAAAGTAGTGCATCGAGTCGGATTATAAAAATTGCGATCACTGCAATTGCTATAGGAATGGTGATGATGATCGTTGCTTTGTCAACAAGTTTGGGGCTTCAGCAAGAAATTAAGAAGAAGATAATAGTTTTTAGTGGTCAGTTACATATTGCACCATTTGAAAATAATAATTCAAAAGTTTCTACTCGAGCAATACGTCTGTCAGAATTAAATTTGAATGCATGGAATGATTCTGAGGAAATAGATCATCTTCAAGCAACGGCCAGTAAAGCGGCTCTGGTAAAGTCAATAACTGACTTTGAGGGGCTTATAGTAAAAGGAGTTGGGTCTGAATATAGATGGAATAATTTAGACACTTACTTAGTTTTGGGCAGATACCCAATTACGAATCAAAATTTAAATAATGAAGTACTCTTATCAGAGACTATAGCTAATCGTTTACAGATTAATGTTGGAGATAAAATCACAGCATATTTTCAAAGTAAAACTTCATCGACTTCTCCTAATGCTCGTTATTTCAAGGTTGTTGGAATTTATGAAACCGGGTTTCCAGATTTTGATTCTTCGTATCTTTTCGCGGACATTCGACATATTCAGAGAATTAATAAATGGAGCTCAGAGGAAGTGGGGGGAATTGAAGTTTTTTTAAAAGAAGGAGTTGATTTGACTCATAAGAATGAAGAGATTTATAATCAACTGCCACCACAAATTGACAGTATTACCGTTGATAAGATGTTTCCGGGTTTGTTTGAATGGGTTTCATTATTTGATTTTAATGTTGCTATTATACTAATTCTTATGCTTTTGGTAGGGACACTAAATATGGCAACAGCTTTGTTGGTTTTAATTTTAGAGCGCTCAAAAATGATAGGATTATTGAAATCTATGGGTGCTAGAAATAAGTTAATTCAGCAGGTTTTTTTGTGGAATGCTTTTTATATCATAATCAAAGGAATTTTTATTGGAAATTTGATTGGCTTAGTTTTGGTTTTTGGGCAGAAAAAATTCAGTTTTATTCATCTCGACCCCATGACATATTATGTCTCTGAAGTTCCAGTATTATTATCTTTTTCAAATATTTTTTTTTTAAATTTAGGTATTATTATAACATGTACAATATTGTTGTATTTTCCTTCTTTAGTAGTCACTAAAGTTGATCCTACAAAAGTGATGCGTGTGCAGTAATAATGAAGTAGACATTTTTAACTAATAAGACATATTTACTTTTAAATAAACGTATTTTTGTATTAGATTTATGGATTACGCAGAAAACATCCTCCAAACAATAGGGAATACCCCTTTAGTTCGATTGAATAAAATCACCAGTGAAGTAAATGCTTTGGTTTTGGCTAAAGTTGAAAGTTTTAATCCTGGGAATTCTACAAAGGACCGCATGGCATTAAAGATGGTTGAAGATGCAGAATCTGATGGCCGCTTAAATCCAGGATGGACAATTGTTGAGGGTACATCTGGAAATACAGGAATGGGTTTAGCTCTTGCAGCTATTGTTAAAGGATATAAGTTAATTTGTGTTTCAACCGATAAACAATCTAAAGAAAAATTTGATGTTCTCAGAGGAGTTGGAGCACAGGTTATAGTTTGTCCAACAGATGTCGCGCCAGAAGATCCAAGGTCTTATTATTCAACTTCTAAGCGCATTGCAGAAGAAACGCCAGACTCTTGGTATGTTAATCAATATGACAACCCCTCAAATTCCCTTGCTCATTACGAACAGACAGGGCCTGAAATATGGAAACAAACAGATGGAAAAATTACCCATTTTGTTGTTGGAGTTGGAACGGGTGGAACTATTTCTGGTGTTGGTAAATTTTTGAAAGAAAAAAATCCAAATATTAAAATCTGGGGAATTGACACCTATGGTTCTGTTTTTAAGAAATATCACGAAACAGGAATCTTTGATGAAAATGAAATCTATCCTTACATTACTGAGGGAATTGGGGAAGATATACTTCCAAAAAACGTTGATTTCTCTATTATTGATGCATTTGAAAAAGTGACAGATAAAGATGCCGCATTGTATACGCGGAAGATGGCATTGGAAGAAGGTATTTTTGCAGGTAATTCTTGTGGTGCTGCTATCAAAGGATTATTGCAATTGAAAAGACATTTTAAGCCAGACGACATAGTAGTTGTTTTGCTTCATGATTCTGGGAGCCGATATATTGGTAAGATGTACAATGATGATTGGATGCGTAAAAAAAAATTTATAGATTAGAAAACATATATAATCACTAAGGTTTTTGACAATATTTCCATAAATTAGTCGTTAATAAAAAGACGTATTAAAATTTATTTTGAATAAAGAATTAATAACATTCCGAACATTAATGATTATAACAGGTTTTATGTTATTTCCATTTTTAAGTTTATCTGCTCAAACATCATGGGATTTAAGGTTAAACAACAGGGCTCAAATCACAACACCTGCAGCTGGTTCTCCATCACAATTTTGTTCAAGCGCTTCTTCAAATTTAATTTTTCAGGTTACTAATGATGGCCCTGACAATTTAGTTTTGGCTACTGTTTCGATGACTGCAACCCTAACACTTACGGGAAATACTTTTTCTCCATCAGGGTCTAATGTTGCAACTAACGCATTCACTACAAATACTTTCCCAGGTAGCCAGGTTCAAAATGAAATACGATCTGGACAGTTTGCTGTTTTTACTTGGCCTTCCCCTTTGCAGTTTGCAAGTACAGGAATAACAACTGTTACTATTGAGGTTGCTCCTTTTTCAGGAACTGATGCTATAGCAAATAATACTCAAAGTTACGTTGTAACGGTTCAGGCCAATCCAACACAACCAACTCTAACGTCTAACTATGGTAACGGTACAATTTCTATATGCCAAGGCGCTTCTGTTGAGTTAACTTCATCTGCAGTTGGTGATGAATATGAGTTTTATAGAAATGGTGTTTTACTTGGACCAAGACAAGCTTCTGTTTCATTTATAACTACCAATCTCAATAATAATGATGTAGTTAATGTAATAGCTTTCTTTACTTCAAATTGTTCTTCTGTGAATTCTGCACCTATCAATGTGATTGCAGAAACTCTTCCAAGTGGTAGTATTGCCTCAACAGCAAATAATAATGTTGCTTGTGAAGGAGATTCTGTTTTATTTACAGCTACTGATTTGAATGGTAATCCAACTCCATATTTTGAGTTTTTTGTTAATAATATTTCAACTGGATCTGCTTCTACTGTTTCAACCTACACATATACACCTGTAATAACTGACAGTGTTTTAGTTACCGTTAGAACATGGTCTTCTAGTCCATCTTTATGTTATGACGAGGACTCTATTACTCTTAGAATGAATTCTGTTTCAGGATCTAATAGTATTACTGGATCTCAAACAATTTGCTCTGGAGAAGATCCTTTTATTATTGCTAACACTTCTATTTTTGTTGCAGATCTTGCAGCAGAAGGAGCAGTTTTATTATATCAATGGCAAAGCAGAACAGCTTCGACTTCGTTTACAAATATTTTAGGAGCTAATGCTATAACCCATGACCCAGGAATACTTTCAGAAACAACTGCATATAGACGTTTAATTTACTCATCATTTAATAGCGTCCAATGTAATACTTTGGCTGCTTCAGCAACTTCTAATGTAGTTACTATAACAGCAGATCTGGTTTCTACGGCTGTTTTAACTTCTAATGCAATAAATCTTACAGTTTGTTCAGGTGATGATCTTATTGTTGATGGCTCAACTTCTTTAAATACTGCTAGTTATCGTTTTTATTTAAACGGAAATCCTCTTGGTTCAGGACCTCAATCTACCTCTTCTTATACAATTAATGCAGGTACATTTTCAGATTCCTCATCTATAACTCTTAGAGCTTATCAAGGCACTTTGGGTTCAGGATGTTTTAATGATACTAGTTTTGTTATCCGAGTAAATGGATTAACAGGGACAAATATAATTGGAAGTAATCAGAACGTGTGTTCTGGGGATACTCCAGCTGCTTTTACAAGTATTTCAACACCTACAAGCGATAGATTATCAGATGGTGCTGTTTACACTTATCAATGGCAAAGTAGGATAGGATCAAACCCTTATTCTGATATTATAGGAGCAAATAGTGAAACTTTTACTCCTAGTTCAGTTACTACAACAACTGACTATCAACGAAAGGTTATAAGCACTTATAATTCAGTAGTTTGTGACATGATTTCAGCTTCGGTTCGAGTCACTGTTGATTCTAATCCAGATGTTTTTCTATCTGCAGCATCTACATCTATTTGTGCAGGAGATTCTGTTATTTTCACAGCTTCTGGAGCCGTAAGTTATGAGTTCTTCGTTAGTGGAATTAGTCAAGGAGCAACATCTACATCAAACACTAAGACTATTTCTGGGTTTACCGATGGTCAGCTTGTAACTGTAATAGGTGAAAACGCTCAGAATTGTTTTACAACTTCAAGTGCGGTTACTATAACAGTTAATCCAATACCGTCAGGATCACTTTCGTCAGGCTTAACGCTTGACACGATGTGTAAGGGAGACTATCCGATATTTACGGCAACTGGTGGAACTACTTATGAGTTTTATGTGGGAGGGGTTCAGCAATTTGGTGCTGGAATTTCTGGAAACATATTTAATACAGTTTCTAATTCTTTAGATTTAACAGATAGCTCAATAGTATCTGTTAGGGTTATTAATGCTGGTGGGTGTAGTGAAACAATATCATCAACAATCCGAGTAAATGGATTAACAGGAGCTAACAGTATTTCAGGTTCTCAAACAATTTGTACAGGAGGAGATCCAGTGCTACTTTCAAGTGCAGCAGTTCCAAATTTAGACATAGCTGGAGCAACCTTAAGTTACCAGTGGCAGAGTAAAACTGGAGCAAACCCTTTTAGTGATATTGTAGGAGCTACTTTATTAAACTACGATCCAAGTGCTTTAACAACAACAACAATATATCGTAGGGTGGCTTACTCAACATTTAATGGTGTTCAGTGTCCTGGGACAGATGATTTAGGATCTTCAAATACGGTAACTGTAACAGTAGATTCAGCAGCAACTCCTGTGCTTAATTTTACATCAGGACTTTCTAATGATACGCTATGTTCTAATAGTAGTGTAACATTTGATTCAACTGGAACAACAGGAGCAGACACTTTTGAGTATTTTGTGAATGGAGTAAGTGCAAGATCTGCTCTTGCTTCTCCAGCAGGATTAACATACACTCCGCCTCTTGGAAGTTTAAATGACGGAGATCAAATTACTGTAAGAGCATACTTATCATCAATCCCGTCTTGTGCTGTTGAACAAACTATAACTCTTACTGTTCAGGGGATTAATGAACCTAACACTATTTCAGGGTCTCAAGTAATTTGTTCAGGTGATATTCCAGTTCAAATATCAGGATCAACTTTAACTGCATCTCCATCAGGTGTTATAACATATCAATGGCAAAGTAGAATAGGAGCAGATAGTTTTGTTAATATCATTGGAGAAACTTTACAAAATTATACTCCATCTGCTTTATCAACAACAACAGCCTTTAAACGTAATGCAATATCTACTGTTAATTTTACTTCTTGTGTATTTGAAAGTAATACTGTTACTGTAACAACCGCTGCAGGTCCTGTGCCAGTTGCAATACTTTCATCTGGCGAAGTTGCAGATACTGGTTGTGCAGGTGAAAATTTTATTTTTGATGCTAGCGCAAGTACCGGAGGATTGAGCTATGAATTCTTCGTAAATGGAATTTCTAACGGAATTGCATCTTCAGTAAATACTGCATCCTTATCATTAACAGATGGTCAAACAGTTAGTGTAAATGTTTATCCGGCCGCAAATGGCGTTGGATGTGCAAGCAGTCAATCAATTTCCGTTAGAGTAAATTCAATCTTGGGGTCCAATTTTATTGGAGGTGATCAAACTTTATGTGTTGGTGAGAATCCTTCGGTTTTAAGTTCAGTTAGCACTCCCACATCATCAACAGGCACCCTAACTTTTCAGTGGCAATCCAGGTCAGGTGTCAATCCTTTTGTTAATATAAATGGATCAACAGATATATCATATGATCCTAATGTTCTACCTGTAACTACAATATTTAGACGTTTAGCAATTAGCACTCTTAATGGAGTTAGTTGTTCAAATCCAAGTAATGAAGTAACTGTTACTGTTGACTCATCCGCTATTGTAACAGGTACACTAATTTCAGATCAACCTTCTGATACAGTTTGTTTCGGTGATCCAGGAGTAATTACTTTTACCGTAAATTCTGCAGCTGCTCCAATAACTGTCTTCTTTGTTAATAATGTTGAAGTTCAAAGAAGTAATTCTCAAACTTACACTTCTACACAATCTAATTTTGCTGATGGAGACGTTGTTAAAACTAGAATTTTAAATGCCGCAGGATGTTATAGTGAGCAAAACTTAATTGTCAGTGTAAATGTGGCTACCGCTGGAAGTATTTCTGGAGCTCAATCTATTTGTTTTGGATCTGATCCTCTTATGTTAACATCTGTAACTTCTGGAACTATTGACGGAGTTGCTATAACCTCACCAGGCACTGGAAATTATCAATGGCAAGACTCTACTGATGGAGTAACATGGAATAATATTCTTACTGCGACTTCTGATAATTACTCCCCAACTGCAGTTCTTGTAGACAAATATTATAGAAGACTAACGGTTAGTTCACTTAATGGTGTTTCGTGTACTTTCCCGACAAATAGCTTCTTAGTTAGTGTTGATATACTTCCCATTCCAGGTTTAACTGCAAATGGAGGGGCAATTAGTGCCCCTGCAACAATGACTTCTTGTTTAAATGCAGAGATTGTTTTTATTGCCTCAGGGGGAGTTGAATACGAGTTTTTTGTAAATGGAGTTTCAATTCAGTCAAGACAAGCCTCACAAAATTTCTCATCATCTTCACTAGTTGATAGTGATGAAATTATAGTCCGAGTATATGATAGTTCGTCTCCTACCGCTTGTTTTGATGATTCGGGAATTATAGATTTAACTATAGATCCCCTACCTATGGCTTCGATTTCTTCTTCAGCACCTAATGATACTTTTTGTTCATCAGACAGTGTTGTCTTTACAGCAGGATCTGGAGGAGCACCTGCAACATATGAATTTCTTGTAAATGGTACATCTTTTCAAAATAGCTCTACAAATTTATTTGACACTTCAGACTACCTTATTACACTTACTGATCAAACTGCTGTTCAAGTTATTGTTTCAACTATTTCTGGATGCTCAAGTAATGTAACTATAGTCTTAACTGAAAATGGAATTTCAGATTTTGGTACATTAAGTTCAACAACAGCTTCAGTTTGTATAAATGATATTCCTGATCCAATTATTGGAACTACCTCAATTGCCTCGGGAACAATGACTTATCAGTGGCAATCTTCTCCTGATAATATTACGTATAGCAATATCAATGGAGAAACTTCGACGACTTTGACTCCTACAACACCATTGCTAATTACTACATATTTTAAAAGACTTACAATAAGTGAATTAAATAGCGTTGTTTGTTCAAGTTCAACTGTTCCTTTCAAATTAACAGTTGACCCACCACCAATTCCTGGCTTAATATCGAATCCAGGAGCTATTTCAGCACCAGGAACATCAACTTTATGTGACATCACTGGTTCTGCAAGTTTCGAGGCAACAGGGGGTGCTTCTTATGAATTTTATATAGATGGAGCTGTATTTCAAGCAAGATCTGCTGTAAATTCATTTACAGCTACTACATCAGGCACATTATTTAATAATAGTAAAGTCTATGTTAGGGTTTTCAAAGAAATAACAGGTGGATGTTTTACAGATTCGAATTTAATTAATATTGTTACAGTTCCACAACCTGTTATAAGTTTAACTAGCGATAAGTTTTCTAATATCTTCTGCGATACAGATGAAGTAATCATAACCTCTACCTCAAGTGTAGCTGGAAGTACTTTTGATTTCTACGTAAATGGGACAAGTTACCAGAATAGTATCTCAGGCACTTTTTCTCCGACATTAAATGCCCCTAATGCTGTTAATGGTGGAGATGTTATTACAGTAATTGTAACCACACCTGGTGGATGTAGTTCAAGTAGTAGCTTAACAATGGTAGAAAACTTTATTACTCCTCCAGCAACTTTAACAACAGCAATTGCTAATTTATGTTCGGGTGATATACCGACTCCAATAATCGGAACAACAGGAAGTGCATCAGGAACTATTTCCTACCAATGGGAAAACTCTACTGACAATATAACTTTCACTAATATTGCAGGAGCTCAGTCATCAACTTATACCCCAACAACAGGAATCACAACAACCACTTATTATCGTCTTCAGACAATAAGTACATTAGGTGGAATAGTTTGTCAGTTACCAAGCCCATCAATAAGGGTTCAGGTATTACCTCCTCCTATAGCGGGAATAACAGGTACATCATCCTCAGGTAGCATTACTGGTTTAGGTAATTTAACAGTTTGTCCAGGTGATCTAGTAAGCTTTTCAGCAACTGGAGGGGCAAGCTATGAGTTTACAACAGAATTAGGAGTGGTATTACAAGCACGCTCAACAAGTAATACATACAGTTCAACTACTTTAATAAATAATGATAAAATTAGAGTAACCGTATTTAACCAGGTTGTAAATGGATGTTCAAGCTTCTCTGACATTATTACTATTGTAGATGGAGTTGCAGCAATTATTTCACTTACAACCGATAAGATATCTGACACCTTTTGTTCAGGTGATGATATTGTAATAATGTCTTCTTCTTCAATTGCCTCATCAACCTTTACCTTTTATGTGCAAGGTATTCTTCAGTCTGGTCCATCAACTAATTCATCGTATACTGCTGCAGCAGGTTCTATTCAAAATCTTGATGAAGTATCCGTTATAGTAATTACTCCTGGTGGATGTAGTACAACTTCAACGATTACTCTCAATGAGAACTTAATTTCAACAACAGGAAACTTAACATCTGCAAGTCTATCGATTTGTTCAGGAGATACTTCTTCTAGTATAATTGGTCCAACCTCAGTAGCCAGCGGGGTAATTAGTTATCAGTGGTCAGGTTCAAGTGATAATATAACATATACAACAATTAACGGAGCAAATTTATCGTCATATGATCCAGGTATTTTAACATCAACAACATATTTTAAGAGAAAAACAATTAGTGAACTTAATGGAGTTCAATGTGAATCAATAGATACTCCCTTTATAGAAATTTTGGTTGGTGATTCACCTGTATTAAATCGAACTACAGGTGGCCCATCTCTTCAAGAATTATGTTCAGGTGATACTATTACACCTATTAGCTATGAATTCGGCGGGATAACTTCATCTGTTCAAATTAGAAATTTAGGTGCGAATCTTGCTCCTGTAATGGTTGGACCTGGATTAGTTACTGCTATTGCTGGACCGCCAAATGGATGGTATAATATTACATCTGCAGCTGCAACCTCGAGCTTTACTATTTCAGGAAATATTTTGAACACTTCTGTATTCGATGTAGTAACAATTTTACCTGCTGGATCTGCCTGCCCTCAAATCACAGAAACCTATTCGATTATTGTATCTCCGCCTGCAGTTCAGCCAGACTTTATTAGAATGGATGTTAACCAGCCAGGATATGAGGTTCTTTCTTCGGCAATGAGTAATACTCCCGCTATTGCTGCTTTAGCACCAGTACGATGGTATAATAATACTGTTTGCCAAGATAGATTGCCGGCTCCAACTACAGCTAGTACAGAATTTTTTACCTGTTACATTGATAATGCATTCAATCAACAATCTAATCAGTATGAGTGGGAAGTTACACCTCAAGGTGCAGGTAATATGGTTAATAATAATTTCCAGCAAACAACAATTCGAGTAAATGAAGTAGCTGCTCTTTTAAATGGGCAAAGCTATACAGTAACTATTACAACTGCTTCTGGAACAATAACAGCATATCAATCAATATCCAGTGCTGCAATGCAAACCGCAGACTTAATAGGTTTAGATTTAGCAAATAAAATAAATGTTGACGCTGAAGTAACTGCAATTTATAACAATGTTTCAAACCAAATAATTATTGAAGCTGCTGTTGCTAATACAGCGTTTACTGTTTCTGCTGCTCCGCTTGGTCTTGGACAATCAATTCAGTTAGGAACCCCAGTAAATGATCTTAATGGAATTACTCGCAGTGGAACTATGCAATGGGATCAAGCCTTCAGCGGATTAGCAACTATAAGTGTTCGATCTGTAGGTTGTGGAGGTGGTAATTCGCCTTGGACCTCTGTTCAGATTGATGTAATTTCTGAAAGTGTTCCTGCTAATCCAGCTTCAGAACTAAATACTCCGATTGCTTTAGATGTAAATACTTGTAGTGGTGGAACTACTGGACCCATTCCTGAATGTCAAATAGATGCATTTTCCCTTCCGACTCAATTTTTCGCTTCCAGTAACAATGCAGCTAATGTCAATGATTACGCTTCTCTTGAATGGAGGATTATTAACGAAGCACCAGGGATTGGATCTTCAGTTGCTTCACCTGGAACTATAGCTCAAGCTACAGGAATTATTTCATGGAATATTGGTTGGTTTGGTGTATTTGATTTACAAGTTCGACCAAGGAGTTGTGATAATGTTTTGGGAAATTGGATATCGACAACAGTAATTATTGGTTCAACAAGTGCAGCTCCTTCAATTAGTGTTGATCCCTCATCTGCTTTACCTGAATGTCCTATTCCGTTAGCTGGTTTCACGACGTTATTAGAGTCCGATCAGTCAGTAAAATGGTATGTAAACAGTTCTGTAGGCTTAAGCGATACAACTTCTTTTATTAATACTAATACACTTCAATTAACGCCAGAAGCAAACAATGATTTATTATTAGACTTCCAACCAGGTTACTCAGGAAATGTAATTATTACTGCTGAGCCAGATTCATGCCCAGGATCTTCCACTACTTATATTATTCAAGTCCCTGAACCACCGACTTTAACTTTGACTTCAGTAGTTAATTCAAATTTACAAATAGGTTCTTCTTCGGTTTGTGTTGATACTTCTATAAACACAATCACATACGATATTGATGGTGCAGCTAATACAGTAACTGTATCAGGACTTCCTCTTGGTGTAAATGCTGCATTACAAACTACACCTCAATCTACAATACTAAATTTCTCTAATACTGGAACTGCTTTCTCAGCAAATCAAGTATACTCTTTAAATATTAATAACAGCATATTTAGTTTTACAACTACTGGTGGAACAAATTCATTTGATGATGTTGCAATAGGATTACGAGATGCTGTAAATGCGCTTACAACTGATTTTGTAGCTACCTATGTTTCTCCTAGTTTATCTCTTGAAGTAAGTGCATCAGGTAGAAGAGGGAACTCATATATAATTGCTCGATCAACACCATTTGGCAATTCAGTTGCAATCAGCGCCCCTTTGGTTACAGTTTTACAAAAAACACTTACCATTTCTGGAACACCTTTAGCATCTGTAATTCCAGGATTATACAATTATGTAATAACCACAGAGGCTCCAGCAGCAAATTGTGCAGTGGTCAGTTCTACAGGAATTATAGAAATTGAAGCTCCTGCAACTATTTCAATTACATCCGGAATAGCTAATAATGTTGGGACTAATTCTTTATGTAATGGGTCCTCCTTTAACCCTCCAGCAGCTTTAATGACTGTTAAGATTCAAAATGCTTCACAATTAATTGTAGATCCATCCACACCTCTTCCAAACGGTTTGTCTTTATCATTATCAGCTAGTGGATCTCTCAATGAGTATGAAGTAGTTGGACAAATTAATGAAACGGTAGTAGTGCCTACATTATTTACAGTAAACCTTATTACTGTTGGGGCTGTTTGCGATGAAGCTTCAATTCAAATAACAATAGAAGTAGAGCCGAGCCCAGTTATTATTCCCGCTGACGCTAGTCTTGTAAATCAAACAGAATGTTCAAGATCACCCATTGATCCTATACGATTTGAAGTTTTTAACCCTGCTTTTGGATTGGGTACAACAGCGGCTAGTGTTTACCCTAACGGAGTTACTGGTCAGCTTTATCAACAAGCTCAACTTTCACAATTTCAAGTTAATTTCACTGTTAGTGTTGCAGATACTTCAGCTGTTAGTGACACATTTACTTTTAACATTAATAACACGCTATACACTTATACCGCTGCAGCTACGCACAATTATATTCAGTTAGCTTCTGAATTGAATACTTTCTTAACTGATCAACTACCCAATGCAAATTATAGTGTTCTCTATACTGCCGGTACAAATGTGATTCAAATTCAAGCAGTTAATCCAGGTATTGCTTTTGATATTATTTCTTCAGAAACTTCTGCTAACCTTGGCATTGGTAATACAACAGTTGTAACCCCACCAGCTTACTATGAGATCTCTGGGACACCGTCTGTTACTCTTGTTGTACCAACAGATTACATATACGAGCTTATCACCTCTGGGCCTTCCTGTATTGGAAGCTCTTTAGTAAGTGGAACAATTACAATAAACCCAAACACATATGCAACTTATTTCTCAGGAGATGCTAATCCTATTATTTGTGACACTGAAACAATTGGAGATATTGTATATAATACAGTAGGTGCTATTTCTGCTGCAATAGTAACGCCAACGACTCCATCTTGGGTTAGTGTTAACTTTGATTCTGTTGCACAATCAGTAACTATTTCAACCCCTATTGCCCCCAGTTTGAATGTCACCCAAACTACAGTTTACACCTATCAAATTAATTTGATTGGAAGTATATATGGCTGTACCGATACACCAACTCCAATTCAAGGTACAATTACTGTATCACCCATCGATCAAATTAGTCATATTATAACTTCAGGTTCTCAAACACAAGATATTTGTGTGACAGGAAATCCTTTAGCAATCGTTCCAATTGAATATCAATTATCTGGAGGAGCAACAGATGCAACTGTAACCGGACTACCTCCGGGAATTACAGGAAACTTAACAGTTTCTAATACAATTTTAATATCAGGAACTGCAACTCAAATTCCAAGTTCAACGTTTACTTATAATTATCAGGTGGTAACTACACCAGCTGCATGTGTTTCCGCAACTGCTAACGGTTCAATAACAGTATTCTCACAACCTGAATTAACATTAAAATCAACACCAACATCTAATAGTCAAATAGGAGTTAATTCAATTTGCGATCAAACACCAATTGAAACCATTATTTATGAATATAGCCCAGTGCCATCCACTATGGTTAATTTTACCTGGACGGGATCAAATAGTCTAAATGGATTAGGAGTTACTGCATCAGTTTCTGGAACTAATCAGTTTGTAATCCAAGGAACTCCTTCAACTGGAGTTACCCAAACGACAATTTACACCTATCAAATAGAAACAGTTGGAAGTAATTGTTCGCCAGAAATTGTTTTAACGGGAAGCATTGCTATTAACCCAAATGATTATATAGTACATATTCCAACATCAGGTTCAGAGACACAATCAGTCTGCGTGAATAATCAAGACAATCCGCTTACAGCTCTCGCCGAAAATTTTGTAAATATTCAATACCAATTAGAAGGAGGAGCTTCAAATGTTGATGTTTTAGGTCTCCCTCTTGGTTTAGGTTTCACTATCACTGCGTCAAATACTGTATTAATTTCAGGTATAGTAAATGCATCAGCGACGCCGACACTTTATAACTATATAATAACGACAAATGGGTCTTGTTCTAACGTAACTGCAAATGGATCTATCGATGTTTTAGCTTTACCTACTTTAACTCTTACAAGCTCTAATTCAACAATCAATCAAACTGGAACTAATGCAATTTGTGATGCTACTCCAATTGAAACAATTACTTATGAAATGGGTGGTGGTGCAACACGACTTGACTTCTCATGGGTTGGTTCTAATACACTTCAATTCTCAGGAATCACTTCAACTGTTTCTGGTACTGAGTATATTATCTCAGGTACCCCAACTACTGGTGTTACTCAAACTACTATCTATACTTATGAATTAACTACTGCAGATAGTGGTTGTTCGCCCGAAATTATTCTCACAGGTAGAATTGAAGTTATACCAAATCAATCTGTTTCTTTAATATCTTCTGCAACTACCAATAGTCAAATAATTTGTATTAATGATCAAATTAGTTCAGGATCATTCACTTCTAGTTTTACTTCAATTGAATATCAATTAGGAGGAGGGGCATCAGGAGCAGTTGTAACTGGTCTTCCAACAGGAATTGGTTATACTATCACAGCATCAAATACAGTATTAATTAGCGGATCTGCAGCTCCTTCAGCTACATCTATTGCTTCTCCAACAATATTATACACTTATACACTCGTTACCTCTGGAGATTGTGTTACTTCTCAAGTCCAAGGAACAATAGAAGTTCATTCATTACCTGTAATGAGCTTAACAACTTCTTCTTCTACTTCAAACCAAGTAGGAATTGCAGGTTCTGTCTGTATGAATACTCCAATTGATGAAATCGTTTATAAATTTGAGGGTGGTGCAACCGGTGTTCAATTTAGTTGGATTTCACCAGGACCTTTAAATGGAGTTACAGCAACTAATTCTGGAACAAATGAATTTAGAATATCTGGTAATCCATCTGTTAATATAACTACAAACACAGTTTATCAATATCAAATTGTAACTACTGGAAGTGAATGTTCACCAGAGATTACATTAACCGGAAGTATTGAGGTTAAACCAGATGATTTACTTTTACTAACTTCTGCAGTTGAAACTGATAATCAAGATATTTGTGTTGGTGGTCTTCCAGTCGCTAACGATCTCATAGATATTACTTATGAATTACGTAATGGCGCTCAAAGTGCATCAGTAATTGGACTCCCTCCGGGAATTGGCTTCAGTATCAACGCTTCAGGAACACTTAGAATTAGCGGTACTGCTCAAGCTTCTGCCTCTCTATCTTCTTCAACAATATCTCCTTATATATATACAGTAACAACTATTGGATGTTCTCCATTTGTTATGAATGGAACTATCAATATCATACCAAAACCTGAAATGATTTTAGCTGTTGGAGCAGAATTTCAGGAGCCAGTTTGTAATAATACACCTATAACTCCTGTAGGTTACGTTTTTAATCCTGCAGCGGGATCTAATCCCTTAGTTACTTGGCCAGACGGAAGACCTAATGGGATTTCAGAAAGTCTTAGTGTTTTTGGAGGGGGAGTAACTCCTAACATGATTAGTATTCAAGGAACTCCAAATATTAATGTATCATCAACAACAACCTACAGATACGTTATTACATATTCAGGCACGTGTGACATAGACGCTATTAACCCTGATGTAATTGTTTCTGGTTCTTTTGGAGTAATTCCTACACCTTTTATTGATTCTCCTTATATCATTGCAAATGATGTAACTAACGTTTCTTGTTTTCAAGGAAATGATGGATCAATTATAATTCCTGATGATACATTGGCTCAGTTTGAAGATCGTATTAGAGGTGGTTTATTAAGTCAAAGGCAAATAGATGAAATAACCCTAACGGGTACTACAGCTATTGGTGATATTATTAGTATTAGTTTTGGAGGAAAAACCTATTCATATACAGTTAAAGCCGCTGTTTATTTAAATCCTACACCTGAAAATTTCCTAGCAGTTAGTAATGAGCTTGCAGATGTTATTAATAATGCAGTTGCACCTAACCAAAGTTATGCGACTGCTGTTCCTTTCGGATCGCCTACACAGGGAGGAATTAGACTTACTGCTGATGTTGGAGGAATAGCGCTTGACACTTCTGTTAATGTTGTTCAAACAGCTAACATTAGCAATACTATTGTTACTACTCAAATCAATAGAGCCCTAAATTATTCATACAGTTGGACTGGACCGAATAACTTTACAAGTTCTAATTTAAGTATTTCAAACCTTTTAGCTGGAGATTATTTCTTAACGGTTGATCTTAACGGATGTTCTGAAACTTCAACTGCAATAACAGTTACTGAGCCATTAGAATTAATAATTGCCATAAGTGCTTGTGGTGGATTAACAGGTTCATTCGAAGCTACAATAACAGGTGGAACTCCGCCATATACTCTGATTCTAGAAGATGATAATGGCGTTCAAATTGGACCTGCTGTAGTTTCTAATGGTGGACAAGTATATACAGGTCTTGCGGTTGGTGATGATTATGTTTTAGAGGTAACGGACACAACTTGTAATCTAGCTGTTCGTGAGGCTATAGAAATTCCTACTCAACTGTTATTTAATCATTGGGATCTAAACAATGGAGTTACAGATAGTTATTGTTCAACTTCCGCAGGTAACGGAAGTATTTCATTAACTAGATCTGTTGGTGGTGTTTTCCAAAGCGCATTCAGTGGTGGTTCTAATGTGTTTTCATATGTTTGGACAAGTTCTTCTTCTTCAGCAACAATTGGAGTTACTCCTAATCTTAGTAATTTGGCTCCAGATATTTATACTTTAACAATAACTGACTTGATTCTAGGTTGTTCTGACATCAGATCGTTTACTGTTGGTGGTTATCCTCAATTAGAGCTTAATCCTATTTTGATCGGTGGCTTACAGCTAAATAGTTCAGGTGTTTCATCAAGTACAGCAGATTATGTTTATTTCTTAACGTGCAGCGATGATAATGATGCAGCATTTACATTTAATGCAGCAGGAGGAAATAATAGTTATACAATTACTTCATCTGTTCCAGTTGGGACAACAGTTAATAATATAGGTGGGTCAATTATTATTCAAGATGGTCTTCCTGGTTTATATACAATTACACTTCAAGATGCTGGGCCTAACGGATTAGTTTGTGATGTTATCAAAACTATTCAGGTTATTAATCCTCCAGCTTTATACCTTGTTGAAGCGGTAGACTTGAGAGTAGATCCTGTTTGCTCTGGTGAGTATGGTTACCTTGAGTTTAATGTTATTGGTGGAGAGCCTAATAAAGGGCCGTATACAGTCACTTTAAATGGAGGTCAACTTGTTGGAAGTTCACTTTCTGCGGGGGACAGAAGAGTAATATTTAGCGACATTGACACTTCAATGGTTAGTGAAATTGAGCCTTTAGTTGAAATAGAAGATGCTTTTGGTTGTAGTACCACTGCTTCTTTAGCGAGTTCAATAACCTTTAACATTACTCAAAGCTTCGAATTCGAAGCTCAGGTAACCGATATAGACTGTTCAATTCCTTCACCTGGAACTGTTATCTTTAACGAAATAGGACCTGATACGTTTACTTCATCAGAAAACATACAAATTAGAGTATATAGATCTTCAGTATTAATTAATATTTATAAATCTTGGGGAACAGATCCAAATACTTCTGTTGAATTCCAATTAGATCAACCAGGTTTATACTCTTATGATATTACAGACAGTAATTCTTGTGTATTGATTTCTGGAGGCGAGTTTGAAATTGTGGTTGTTGGTAATCCAAATCCACTTGACATTGCAAGTATTGACGTTACTCAGGTAGGTTGTGAAAATGATGTAAGTATAATTGCTCTTGATGTAGTGAATATCCAGCCACCATTAACGATCAATTGGTTCCAATACAAATCAACTACAATAAGCTCTTCTACAGGAACAGGAACATCAACCACATCAACTAATGTTACAGTAATTGCATGGGTTCCTATAAGTTCTTTAGATGGAAATGCTACGGTGTCTAATTTAGACGAAGGAATATATAGAGCTGAGGTTTCTGATGGACGTTCAGGGAATTGTGGTGGAACATTAGTAACAAATAGTATTATACTTCAAGAAAGCTCAATTGAGATAACGAACTTTAGAACTATAGAAAACAACCCAGCTTTATGTGATAACTATGGAACTAGCTTCACTTCTGATGTACTATTTAGTATCAGTGAAAATTTAAGTAGAAATCTTGGTTCAAATAGCTTTAATATTACATTATTATCTGAATCAGGAACTGTAATATCTAATCCTGCTGCATGGGATCTTGATAGCAATGGAATTTTAGATCCAAAACCACAAGGATATGTTTATCGTTATCCTAGCCTTCAAGCAGATCGATATACTCTTATTGTAGAAGAAAGTATTCCTGCATCAAGTACATTAACCGCTTGTTCAGAGATTTTCTTCTTTGAAATTCAAGATTACTTACCAATCTCTTATGTCGGACAAACTATATTTGAAACAGATATATGTACAGGTAGAGTTGATTTAATAGATGGTTTAGCTTCAGGAGGAGTTCCATTTATCATAAACGGACTTCCAACCTATCAGTTTGAATGGACTTATACACCTGATGATCCAACTGAACGACCAGCTAAGTTCTTTGGAGAAACAATTCAAAATGCTCTTCCAGGATCCTATTGTGTTAAGATTACCGATAGTAATGGATGCTTCTATGATTCTTGCGATACAAGCTCGGGGGGCCAAACTTTAGAGATTCTTGTAGAAGATGTAGTTTTACCGTTTACTATTAGTCCTAACCTGACTGATCGCGATGATCCTACCCTCCTTGTTAAATCATTATCTCCTGATTGTGAAAGTGGTGGTCAAGATGGGCGTATCGGAGTAGAGTTGTCAGGTGGTTTATTGCCTTATGAAATCACATGGTTTTTAGAAGATCCTACAGCTGTAGTTTCGGGAACATCAGCATATATTCCGGTTCCAGATAGCACAAACAGAACATCGCTAGAAGGATTAACACCTGGGAATTATAAGATGGTGATAACTTCAATTAATCCTCGTGGCGCTGCGTGTGCTGCAGTTGGTGACTTCTTACAAAACGATTATCTCTATTACGAAGAAATTATTCAGGTATCACCAAACCGTGAACTATATATAATAGACGGACCGTTTGTAGATGAAGATCTTTGTTCTGGACTTCAAGGGAGAATAACAGTCGATGTGTTTGATAACAATAATGGAAATTTAAGTTTCTATTACAATGATATTTTAATTCCTTCTGATGACGTTGTTCGTGTTAACGATCGTTCATGGTCTGTTGCAATTGTAAACGCTATTGACTCTGCAGACTTTAAAATTGTAAACGAAGAAGGATGTTGGATTTCATCAGAAATTAGTAGAGGAATTGGAGTGCCGAATTTTGAATATACATCTCCAAACTTTGAAATTTCATCTTCGATTCTAGCGCGTGAAGAAGTAACCTTCTTAAACACGTCTACAGATCCGTTTGTGACTTCTGAATGGATTTTTGGTGATAACTCAGCTCCTGTAATTGCACAGTCATCTACAAGCAGTGTAACACCAATAAGACATGCTTATGGGGTTTCAGGGACATATTTTGCTACTTTACGTATTTATAATAGCATTGGGTGTTCCGATGAAGTTACTCAGCCTATTGTAGTTGGTAGAGGATATAATATTATGATACCAAATGTATTTACTCCAAATAATGATTTAGTTAATGATAAATTTAGACCATTATTTAGTGGGTTTAGTAAAATGACTTTTTCAGTTTATGATTATCGCGGTAATGTGATTTATAACGAATTTGTTGAAGAAGCTGACTTGACAAATATTACAGGAATATCAGTCAGTGGTTGGGATGGAGCTTTAGCTCCATACTCACCTTATTATATATTTACCGCATCAGGTGTGCTTCTTGACGGAGAAACTGTGGTAGAAAAAAGTGGAACCTTTATTTTGATTAATTAATGATCTTGAAAAAAGCTACATATTATTTATTACTAATAATCCTTTTTGTTGGAGGATCCCTTCATGCGCAAGAAGAATATATTGTTAATCATTCTAAATTTATGCAAAAGTCGAATCCAAGTTATTTTGGTTTCAACAGCTTAAATAAAGTTGGAGTATTATATAATTCTATGAAGCTAAATGAGTACGATAGACTTGATAATAAGTACTTTTTTGGAGCTTTGACTTTTGAAGATCAGGGCTTTAGCTTGGGTGTAGATATTAATTCATTTAAAATTCAAACTACTGGACTAACTTCAAACCTAGCTAATCTATCTTATATTTATAAGTTACAGTTTGACAATAATACATTCTTTTTACCAGCTGTAACTGTTGGTTTTGGAAGCTCTAGTGTTAACCCTGCTAACCTTATTTTCGAAGATCAATTAGACACTTCTACAGGATTTATTAATAGTGAATCTATAGACCCTTTAGCTCCAATTATAAGTAATGTAAATTATTTTGATTTAGGTGCCTCTTTTATTCTTCATTCAGATAAATATATGGCTGGATTATCTTTTAAACATCTTAATAGACCAAATACTTCATACAATAAAGAAGTTCCTTTTGAAAAGCCAATTCAGGTTTCTCTTCAGGGGGCTTATGAATTTGACTTAAATCCATACGAAAGAAGGTTTTTGCCCAGATACTCATATTTATATGCTTACGGTTCTTTCACTAAATATGGTGATGCTTTACAAATTTATCTTTCTCAAGATTTTCAACTTGGTGAATTTTCAATTGGATTAAGTCAACAAGCAGCTTCGCTAAATTCTTTCTCATTAAATAATGTTGGTGTTTCTATTGGTTTAGCTGTTGAAAATTTTGATTTTGGAATTTTATATAACTTCCCATTTCAATCTCCAGGTATTGTTTACTCTCCAAGTATTTTCGAATTATTTATTACCTTTGACTTTAGTGTTTATCGCAGAAATAAGCGTGGTCAATACAACCGCTTACAAGTCGATAACTACTACTAGACAGTCAATTACAGCAACCGATAATTATTAATTTCTAAAGATCTTATTAGGAAAAACCACTGGACTTTCAATACCATTTTTTCCAACGGTAGTTACTCCGAAAAAGAAATTATCAATTACAATTCCTTTTAGAGTAGCTTCCGAAACATCACCTACAAAACGCGAATGATCCCAAGTAGGAGAAGTTGTGTCTCTCCAATATATTCTATAGCCTTTTATGTTGGGATCGTCTGTTTTCGACCATTTGAATCTAGCTGAAGCTTCAACAATTCCTCCAATAGCTAGCTCCGAAACAGCAGGAGGCGCCCAGGCAATGGATGCTAAGTTTATTGCATTAACTGCAGTTAGCTTGTTTGCATAGTCAAAATTTACAGCCTCTAAAACATCTCCATAATCAATTCCTTTTTCTGTACGAATATCTTGGTGTTGTTGTGTGTAATTTTCATGTGCTTCCATTATTCGAATTCCTGCAAAACCTTGATCGTTAAAGGGTCTGTGGTGCCCACCTCTTCCAAAACGATCTAATCGATAGATCATTTTTGGATTCATTTCGGGCATGTATTGCTTTACTGTTTTATAGACATAACGAGCCAGTTGCCTGGAAATTCCATCAACTTCACCTCCATAAAATCTTCGACTTCTCCGTTCTCTTTCTGTTTCGGTATGAGGGACAGGTTCAGAAAAAATTCTAAAGGTTCTGTTGTCTATAACACCATCTACCCCTTTAATATTACCTATCATGTCGTTATTCAAAATCCCAATAATTTCCCAACCCTGCTCTTTAGCATATTGAGCCAATCCTTTTCCTCCAAACAGCCCTTGTTCTTCACCAGCAAGACCTGCATAAATTATGCTATTTTCAAATGAATATTTAGACAATACTCTTGCAGCCTCTATGGTACCTGCCATTCCGCTTGCATTATCATTTGCTCCAGGTGAATCATCAGTGAAGTTATTGGAGTCAGAAATTCTAGAGTCAATATCTCCGCTCATAATAATATAACGATTAGGATATTTACTCCCTTTTTGAATCGCAATGACATTATTAATCCAAACAGGTTTTATGATTCTTTTTTTATCAGGTTCCACATAATTTTTTTGATAACTTACTTCAATACAGCTTGAACAATCCGAGGATATTTTTTGAAAACTATCAAAAATCCATCTACGTGCTGCTCCTATTCCGCGTATTTTAGATAGGGTATCACTTAAGGTGTGTCGAGTTCCAAAATTAGCTAAAGTAGTAATGTCTTGCTCAATTCTTTCCGTTGAAATGCCATCAATTATGGAATAAAAATCACGCTCTGTTTGGGCTAGTAGCTTATCTGTATTTGAAAACAAAGCCACTATTATGAGAATACTTAGCACAATTGATTTTTTCATGATTCTATTTTAAATTTTGTTTTCAGCCATATATAATTTTCATCATACAATATAGTAGTTCTTATAAATATATAAAAAAACCTCCAAGTAGAATTTGGAGGTTTTAAATAAAACAAAACAGTGAATCTAATTAAAAAGGATATTTATTTTCTTCGATTAAAGTAGAAGCTATACTTCTTCTTAAACCTACAATGTTTGGATAATTCGTGTATTTACTATATTGCTTCATTCCAGATAGCATTCCTTTAAGATGAACTCCTTCAGCAAATGATACAATAGCCTCTTTTCCGCTTCGATTGATGTTTTCAATAGCATTGAATAAGTACAATTGAGACATCTCTATTTGATTCTTTTGAGAATCGGCACCAAAGCGATCACAATTTTTTTCTGTTCTAAGTATTGTGGATTCAGCCATATATATTTCAATCAATATATCCGAAAGCGCAAGTATGATTTGTTGTTCTTTTTCAAACTTAGGTCCAAATTTTTGAACTGCAGCTCCTGTAATCATTAGTAAAACCTTTTTCATGTTTTCAATCAGATACTTCTCTTCCGCAAATAGCTTGTTCGAAATCTCTGCTTTAGGGATTCCAGTCATTAACTCTTGACCTACAGCTGTAGCGGGGTTCATTAAATCTACCTCACCTTTAAATGCTTTTTTCAAAAGCATTCCAATAGAAAGCATTCGATTTATTTCATTAGTCCCTTCATATATTCTGGCTATACGTGCATCTCTCCATGCCATTTCCATAGGAGCATCTGCAGAGAAGCCCATCCCTCCAAAAATTTGAATTCCTTCGTCTGAACATTTTTGAGCTTTCTCAGAAACAGATACTTTTAGAATAGAACATTCAATAGCAAATTCTTCTACTCCTTTCAATTCTGCCTCTTGATGCGATACTCCTTGTTCTAGAAGTTCATTTATTTTCTCTTCAATATCAAAAGCTGCTCTGTAACTAGCAGATTCACTTGCATAAGTCTCCATTGCCATATTGGCTAGTTTGTATTGAATTGCTCCAAACTCTGCTATAGGAGTTTTAAATTGCACGCGTTCTGTTGCATATTGAATAGCCAAAGTCGATATTCTTCTTTGTGCTTCTATACAAGCTGCTGCAAGTTTAATACGTCCAACATTCAAAGCATTCATTCCAATCTTAAAGCCATCTCCACGTCCTGCTAGCATATTTTCTAAAGGCACTTTCGTTTCATTAAAGAATACTTGGCGTGTGGAAGAAGCTTTAATCCCTAATTTATTTTCTTCATCACCTAAGGTAATTCCGTTTTCTAGATCTTTAGGAACGATAAAACCTGTTATATTTTTATCATCTTCAATACGAGCAAAAACAATCAAAATATCTGCAAACCCAGCGTTTGTGATCCACATTTTTTGACCCGTAATCTTATAGTGAGTTCCATCTTCAGAAAGTACTGCTTTGGTTTTTCCTGAGTTTGCATCAGAACCTGCTCCAGGTTCAGTTAAGCAATAAGCTCCAAACCATTCTCCGGTTGCAAGTTTACTTACATATTTTTGCTTTTGTTTTTCATTTCCATAAAGTGTTATAGGCATTGTACCTATTCCTGTATGAGCACCAAAAGCAGTCGAAAACGACCCATTTGCTCCTGATATATAATCACAGACTAACATAGTAGAAGTAAAAGGCATTCCAAGACCATTATATTCTTCTGGGACAGCTACTCCTAAAAATCCAAGATCACCAGCTTTAGACATTAATTTTTTAGTCAAATCAAAGTCTTTTTGCTCAAAGCGCTCTCTGTTCGGGACGATGTCACGGTCAACAAACTCTATAACAGATTCCTTCATCATAAGTTGTTCTTCGCTAAAGTCTTCTGGAGTAAAAACAGTATTTGCAAGTGTTTGTTTGATTACAAAATCACCACCTAAAGTTTGTGTTTTAATGTTTTCCATTTAAGTATAATTAGATTATTTGGTGTTAATTAGTTCCTTTTGCTCGACTGTTGTTTTTATATAATCAGTGACTTCAAAAAAGTGTTTCATTTTTTCCGAATTTATATTTTTTATAATAGAGTTGTTAAATTCAATAACGGTTTTCTTAGAAATATCTCTTTTTTCTTTCCCTTTTTTGGTTAAGAAAATCAATACGCCACGCCCATCATTTGGATTGGGTTTACGTTTTATGTATCCACGTTTTTCCAGGGAGTTAAGGATTCTAGACAAACTCGTCGATTCTATTCCCATTTTAGGACCTAAAGCGGTAGAGGGAGTTCCATCAGCATCTATAGAAAGTAAAGTAAACCCCATGGACATTGTTGAGTCATAAGCAGACGCTTTATCGTTATACATGTTTGTAACCGACTGCCATGCAGTTCTTAATGCGTATTCTATTGTAATTGGTTTCAAGTAGTTTTTTTATTTACTCAAATATAATCAATTTTACTATGCACACATAATTATGCACACATAATTATGTGTGCATAATACATATTTAAAATCAATCCCTTTGTTTAATTGGGATTGAGTGCTAAGAATATATTTTATCGAAGAGCTCTTTGTAGCGTTCTTTAACTACTTTTCGCTTTACTTTCATGGTTGGTGTAAGATGTCCTAGTTCTATACTCCATAATTCAGGAGTTAATTCAAATTTTTTAACCTGCTCCCATTTTGCAAAGGTTGGGTTGTATTCGTCCAAATCTTTTTGAATTGCATCGATTACTTCTTGACTAGAGCAAATCGCTTCTATTGTTGGTTCAATTGATAGTTTCTGATCTTTAATCCAAACTTCAATATATTCAAATGCTGGCTGAATTAGAGCTGCTGGCATTTTCTGAGCCTCACCGATCACCATTATTTGTTCAATAAATAGGGATTGCTTCATTTTGTTTTCAATCAATTGAGGAGCAATATATTTCCCTCCAGAGGTTTTGAATAGTTGTTTTTTCCGGTCCGTGATTTTTAGAAAACCTTCGGAGTCAATTTCACCAATATCTCCGGTATGGAAATATCCATCTTTAATTACTTCTGCGGTTTTTACTTCATCTTTATAATAACCCTGCATAATGTTGGGTCCTTTACATAGAATCTCTCCGTCCTTAGCAATTTTAAGTTCAACACCTTCAATTGCTTTTCCAACACAACCAAATTTTAGACCTCGGTTATTGATATCACTTACCGTTAGTACAGGTGAAGTTTCAGTTAAACCATAACCTTCAGAAATGGTAATCCCAGCGGCACTAAAAACACGCGCCAATCTTGGCTGAAGTGCTGCACTTCCAGAACTTATGGTATGTAAATTCCCGCCTAAAGCTGCTTTCCATTTAGAGAAAATAAGTTTTTGTGCGATTTTTAGTTTAAACTCATACCAAAATCCATTTGCACCATAAGGTTCATATTTTAACCCAAGATCTACAGCCCAATAGAAAAGTTTTTTCTTAACTCCATCTAAATCTGCTCCTCGAGCATATATTTTGTCGTAAACTTTTTCAAGAAGTCTGGGAACAGCAGTCATGAAATAGGGTTTTACTTCTTGTAGATTCTCAGATATTTTTTCAATCGATTCTGCAAAATGTATTCCAATCCCTTGATAGTAGTATATGTATAGAATTACCCGCTCATATATATGACAAACTGGTAAAAAGCTTAACGCATGAGTTTTTCCAAGTTCAAGAGGTAATCTTTTGGCACTTGATATAACATTAGAAACCACGTTTCTGTGATTTAGCATAACTCCTTTTGGAACTCCAGTTGTACCTGAAGTGTATATTATAGTTGCAAGATTTTCCGGATCAACAGCTACTTTAGCAGCAACAACTAATTCTTGTGTTTCTTTATCCTCTGCATCACTAAGTAGTTCTGTCCAAGAGAGACAGTCGGAAATAGAGTCAAAAGAATATACTTCATTAAGTTTTGGTATTGCTTTTCGAACAGAGTTTAATTTATTCAGGATTTCTACATCAGAAATAAAACAAAACTTGCTTTCCGAATGATTGAGTACATATTCATATTCTGGAGCTGTAATAGTAGGGTAGATTGGAACAGTTACTGCTCCAAGCTGAAGAATACCGAGGTCCATGATACACCACTCTGTTCTGTTGTTGGTAGAAATTAAGGCAATTTTATCTCCTTTTTTTACCCCAAGTTTAATAAGGGATCTGCTTACTTGCTGTACTTTTTGATAGAATTCTTCTGTAGAAATACTTGTCCAAAGACCATCGTATTTAGTTGTCAAGCACTTTTTTAAAGGAACATTTTTTCTTTGTATTTCTAAAAAATCAAATAATCTAGTCGGATTCATTGTTAAAAAATTAGTTACTAAATGTACCCAAATATTTTAAAGAATGAAAGTAAAATAGTCTACAATGAAAATTTAATTTATAAAAAAAATTAATTCTTCAACCAGTTGTATGCATTAACAAGGCTTGTCATCCATGGAGATACTTCATCATTTCTGTCGGCTTCATAATGTCCCCAATTCCAAGGAAAAGTAGAGCGTTCTAGGTGAGGCATCATAACTAAATGACGTCCATCATCGCTACAAAGCATTGCTGCGTTGTAATCCGACCCATTAGGATTTGCAGGATAGCCTTCGTAGGCATACTTTCCTGAGATTTGATATTGATCTTCATTTTGTGGAAAAGTAAATTTTCCTTCCCCGTGAGCAGCCCAAATTCCGAGAGTACTTCCTTCCATTCCTTTAAGTAAAATAGAACTACTTTCTTGAAGCGTAACCGATGTAAAGATACATTCGAATTTTCCTGAATCGTTATGTAGCATTTTAGGCTTTTCAATATGATCTGGATTAATCAATCCCAGTTCAATAAATAATTGACATCCATTACAAACTCCTAGTGATAGGGTGTCGGGTCTAGCAAAGAAACTATCTAAAGCTTTTTTTGCTTTAGCATTATATTTGAAAGCACCTGCCCAACCTTTGGCGGATCCTAATACGTCTGAGTTTGAAAAACCTCCCACAGCAACAATAAAGTTGATGTTTTCTAGAGTTTCTCTCCCTTCGATCAAGTCGGTCATATGCACATCACGAACTTCAAACCCGGCAATGTGCATGGCGTAAGCCATTTCTCTTTCAGAATTACTTCCTTTTTCACGAATAACGGCGGCTTTGATTTTATGAGTTGGAGTTGCTCTTAATTTACCTGTAAAGTTCTTAGGAAATTTATATTGAAGTGGTTGTTGATCCACGTTCTTAAAACGTTCAATTGAACAAGTTTTTTCTGTTTGCTCAGCATCTAGGAGTGCAGAGGTTTGATACCAGGTTTTTCTTAATTCCTTTATTGAGAAATCAGTTTTGAAATCATAGTTTTTAAGTGTTAATTTTGCTTCAGAATTTACAGAACCAATTTTGGTACACTTTATTCCAGCAGCTTCAAAATGAGCTTGTAAATCTGTATTCGATTGAATCAGAACTCCAATTTTTTCTGAAAACAAAACTCGTACTATATCTGCTTCTCCTAGGTTACTTAAATCAACATCAAGTCCAACACCTAGGCTAGGAAAACAAAGTTCCAAAAGAGAAGTTATAAGTCCACCAGAACCAATATCGTGCCCAGCACTTAAAACATTTGTTTTAATTAATTCTTGAAGCATATTAAATGCTTTACCAAAGTAAGCAGCATCTTTTACAGAAGGAACTTCTGTTCCTATAGCATTTCTAGTTTGTGCGAAAGAAGAGCCTCCTAAGTGAAATTCATCCTGGGATATGTCTAGATAGTACAGAGCACCACCATTCGATTTCAAAACGGGTTTAATTATGTTTGTAACATCATTACATTCTCCAGCTGCAGATATGATAACGGTTCCTGGGGCTTTTACTTCTTGGTCTTTGTATTTTTGTTTCATGGAAAGAGAGTCCTTTCCAGTAGGAATATTAATTCCTAGCGCAATAGCAAATTCAGAACAAGCTTCAACAGCTTGATATAGTCGAGCATCTTCCCCAGGATTATTACAAGGCCACATCCAGTTGGCTGATAGTGAAATAGAAGTTAATCCATTTGTTAGCGGAGCCCAAACCAAGTTGGTGAGTGACTCTGCAATAGCATTGACACTTCCAGCTTTAGGATCAATAAGCCCAGATAAAGGAGCGTGACCTAAAGAAGTCGCTATACCACTTGTTCCTGTAAAATCTAAAGCCATTACACCGCAATTACTCAAAGGAAGCTGAAGTTCTCCAATGCATTGTTGTTGAGCTACTCTTCCCGTTACACAGCGGTCAACTTTGTTTGTTAGCCAATCTTTGCAGGCTACAGCTTCTATTTGTAAAACCTGATTTAGATAGGTATTTAAATCAGACACTTTATATTCAATTTCTTTAAAATCTGCCACCAAAGCGTTGTCTTGCATTAAGGTTTTAGGTGAGCTTCCAAAAAGTGCACTTAGATCTAGGTCAATTGGTGTTTCATCAGTTTTTTCGGAATGAAAAGAAAAATGTTTGTCGTCGGTTACAACGCCAACGTCATAGAATGGTGCACGCTCTCTGTTTGCAATTTTCTCTAAAATCCGAGCGTCTTCTTCTTTTAAAATAAGTCCCATTCTTTCTTGGGATTCATTTCCAATAATTTCTTTTGCTGATAGTGTAGGGTCTCCAAGAGGTAGTTTATCGATATTGATGACACCTCCAGTTTCTTCGACTAATTCAGATAAACAATTTAAGTGTCCTCCAGCCCCATGATCATGAATCGAAATTATAGGGTTATGTGTACTTTCTACCAAAGAACGAATGGCATTTGCAACTCTTTTTTGCATTTCTGGATTAGAGCGCTGAATTGCATTAAGTTCTATTGAACTTCCAAATGCACCAGTATCTGCAGAAGAGACTGCAGCTCCACCCATTCCGATCCTATAGTTATCACCACCTAAAATAATGATGCGATCTCCTTTTTTAGGAATGCTTTTTTGAGCTTGATCTTTTTTTCCAAATCCAATTCCACCTGCTTGCATAATAACTTTGTCAAATCCAAGTTTATGATTTCCTTCTTGATGCTCGAAAGTTAAAACAGATCCAGTGATTAAAGGTTGACCAAATTTATTTCCAAAATCTGACGCTCCGTTAGATGCTTTTATTAAAATTTCTAAAGGTGTTTGATATAACCAATCTCTTTTTTTAAAGCCATTTTCCCAAGCCCTGTTTTCAGCGACTCTAGAATAAGGGGTCATGTACACGGCAGTTCCAGCTAATGGTAAAGAACCCTTTCCACCTGCCAAACGGTCCCTAATTTCACCTCCAGAACCAGTTGCTGCACCATTAAAGGGTTCGACAGTGGTAGGGAAGTTGTGCGTTTCTGCTTTCAAAGAAAGAACAGTTTCGATTGATTGGGTACGATAGGAGCTCGGAACATCTCCTTTTTCAGGAGCAAATTGATCTATGGTGGGGCCTTCGATAAAGGCAACATTGTCTTTGTAAGCCGAAACAATGCTGTTCGGATTTTGTTTTGCAGTTTCCTTAATCATTTGGAAAAGACTTTTCTCTTTTTCTTCTTGATCAATAACAAAAGTCCCGTTGAAAATTTTGTGTCTACAGTGTTCTGAATTTACCTGAGAAAATCCAAATACTTCGGAATCAGTTAATGAACGTCCAAGTTGTTTAGATAACGAATTAAGATATTCAACTTCATCGTCGTTCATTGCTAAACCTTCAGAAGAATTGAAATCAGCAATACCTTCAATAATTTTTACTTTTTCCGGGTCAAGTTCTATTTTAAATAAACTTTCGTTTAATGCATCAAATCGTTGAACTAACATATAGTCAACAACATCAATTTTCGTTTCTGGAATATACTTTTCAATGCGGGTAATCCCTTTAATCCCCATGTTTTGAGTAATCTCAACAGCGTTTGTACTCCAAGGAGTAATCATCGTTGCTCGAGGCCCAAAATAACTTCCTTTTATATTTTTTGAGTCAATGAGGGGAAGATCTCCAAACAGCCATTGTATTTTTTTTTCTGAGTCAGAAGACAAAGCTAGGTTAGTTTCAACGGCGAAGATTTCCTCTTGAGGTAAGCCAAAAAAATGGATCATAGGTATTACGTATTTCTAGGATGTAAATTTACATATTTTTTACACAAGCAAACATCTCAAATACCATCGTTTTTCATACAGTTTTACTAATGTTATTCACAACTATTCCGAATAAGTCGTGCCGCATAAAATCCATCAAAACCTGTTTGATGTGAATAAAGCATTTCCTCTTTTTCTAGAATATAACCAGCACCTTCGGGTTGTTTAAGGAACCAAGCAATTTGATTTTGATTTTCACTTGGTAAAATAGAGCAGGTAACATAGATCAGTTTTCCACCTCCTTTAACCCATTTTGATTGTTCTAATAAAATTTTTTGCTGTAGTTCAATAACTTCAGAAATTCTTTCTTCTGTAAGCTTCCATTTCAAGTCGGGGTTTCGTTTTAATGTACCCAAACCACTACAAGGTGCATCAATTAATACTCGGTCTGCCCAGTTTGTAAGTGTAGATTTGTATTGAGCATCGGGTACCCAAGTGTTTTTAATAGCTTTTACTTTATTTCTTCTTGCTCGTCTAGAGAGTTCCTTGAGCTTATTTATTTCAACATCCAGGGCTATAATCTCTCCTTTGTTTCGCATTAAAGAAGCAATATGTAACGTTTTACCACCTGCTCCTGCACAGCCATCTATAACTTTCATTCCTGGTTTAACTTCTGTAAAAGGGGCTATTTTTTGCGAATTTGCATCCTGAATTTCAAAACAACCCTTTAAGTATAATGGGTTTTTTCTTAGGTTTTTTCGTTTATCTAAAAGTAAGGCATCATCATAACCTTTAATTTGGTGCGTCTCAATACTGTGTTTTGTTAATAATTCTTCTTGTAGTTTTTTGGGAGAAATTACAATTCGATTGACTCTTAAGATTAATTTAGCCTCAAGGTTCAAAGCGTCTAACTCGATGTTCCATTCCTTAGACAATTCTACTTTACCTTTTTCGTAAAGCCAAACAGGCATTGATTTGGAAATTTCAGCTGTGGTCTTTTCTTTTTGTCTTGCTTTTATTTCCTTAGCATCTATATTTTTGAATTCTTCCCAATCAGGAACTTCAAGTCCATTGATTATGAGCCAAACTCCGAGAAGTTCCCAATGAATTTCTTTTTCACTTGCATCTTCTTTTAGATTAGCTAAAAAAGTATAATAGCTTTTCCATCTAAGAATGTCATAAGTTGCCTTGTGTACTGTGTTTCGATCGCCAGATCCCCATTTTGGATTTGCTAGGTTTAGTTTTTCCAAAATACGCGTAGCTCGAGCGTTGGTTGTAAGGGTAGATTTTAGGGTTTCTACAATACCTTGAGCTGTAATTCTATATAATTTTCTCATCAGGACGCAAATTTACGTCTCCCTTTTGAGCTGGATGCATTTTATGGTATGTTTTTTTTATTTCTTGAATGATGTACCATTTTTCTTTGAAATTTTTCTTCAGCAACATGGATTTCAACAACTTGTTTTGCAGTCAGCCTACTTCTAAGAACTTTCATAAACTCTCGGTCCTGTAGTTCTTTTTGAGCTCTAAAATGAATTAATGAATCTAGGGCTTCTACTGCTTTCTCCTCGGACAGTTCATCTAGATTTTTGAATGTCTTGTATCTTAAAGACTTCATTTTTTTATTATATTTTATATAAACTGTTTTTTCGTATTTATCGAAAGCACTCCAGACAAAAGATTCTTCTTCTGTATTTAGATCTACTTGTTCAATAATGTAATTTATTTTCAACGCTTTTAGACGCTCGAAACTCATTCTCTTTTCTTTTGTTTGTCCCCATACACTAGTGCTTATTAGTAATAATAGGAGGTAAAGTTGTGCGTTTTTAATCATCATAGTCTTCGTATATTAGGTTAAAGTCAGGATCATAAGCTTGTTGTAATTCGAATATAGTTTCGGAACTGAAATCTTCGAATACAATTGATTTAAAAATAATTTCATCGATTGATATGAGTTCAAGTAATTCATTTGTGGTTAAATTATTTTCTTGTTCTTCTAAATAACTTTCAACAAACGCGTTGCTGTTAATTTCTTCTGGCGGATTATTTAGTAATAGAATCATTATTAAGCAAGCTGCAATTAAAGCTGCATAAGGTATTAGCTGGATTATTTTGTTTTTGGGCCTCTTTGTGATGAGTTTTAAAAGATTTTTTTCTGATTGCTCAAAATACCCTTCAGGTACTTTGTAGCTAAATTCGACCCCTGAAATAGAAACCAGTTCATCTAGCAGATTGCTTTGCTTCTGAAAGTAGCCTTCTGGAACTTTATATCCGTTATGCTTATTTTTCGAGTTCATTCTTTATTTTTTTTACTGCATGATGATAAGACGCTTTTAATCCTCCGACACTTGTTTCTAGTATTTCAGAAATCTCTTCATATTTCAATTCTTCAAAATATTTAAGGTTAAACACAAGACGCTGTTTTTCGGGTAATTTTGCTACTGCAAATTGAAGTTTTTGAGCGATAACATCTCCCTCAAAAAACACATCAGCTTCTAATTGATTTATCTGATTCTCATTATATTCATTAATTGAAAGCCCAAGTTTTTTCGATTTTTGTGTTATAAAAGTCAAAGCTTCATTAGTTGCAATCCGAAACATCCAAGTAAATAGTTTGCTTTCACCCCTAAACTTTTTGATGTTTTTAAATATTTTGATGTACGTGTTTTGTAATACATCATCTGCATCTTCATGATCAAAAACAATTTTACGAATATGCCAATATAAAGGTTGTTGATATTCCTTAATTAAGGTCTTAAATCCTGCTTCTTGCGTTTTAGGATTTTGCAAGGCATGTACTAAAATAGTTTGCTCTTCCAAGTAAAAGTGTTTATAGCTAGGACTCTAAATTTACGAAATAGTTTAATTGAATTGAATAAGGGGGCTTTGTACCTTTTTTTATTCAAAACAAATGGTGTCGGACTACTAGAGGGATTGCATTTCAACAAGCTTCTTGTAGGTGCTTTTGTTTTTTATTAATTCTGCATGGGTTCCCATTTCAATGATCCTTCCATCTTGCATAACTACGATTTGATCTGCTTTCTGAATTGTAGATAGTCTGTGTGCAATGACCAAAGATGTTCTGTTGGTCATGAGGTTTTCTAAAGCCTCTTGAACTAATTTTTCTGACTCTGTATCTAAAGCTGATGTTGCTTCATCTAAGACCATTATGGGTGGATTTTTAAGAACAGCTCGAGCTATTGATAAACGTTGCTTCTGACCACCTGACAACTTGTTTCCTTGATCACCAATGTTAGTTTGGTATCCAAAGGGTAGGGTAACAATAAATTCGTGTGCATTGGCAATTTTTGCTGCTTTTATAACCTCTTCTTCGGTGGCATTTGCTTTCCCGATCAATAAGTTGTTTATTACACTGTCATTAAATAAGATAGAATCTTGAGTTACTACACCTATTAATTTACGTAGGGACTGGGCAGTAAGCTCTTTTATGTCCATTCCATCGATACAGATAGTTCCTTGTTGAACGTCATAAAAACGATTCAGTAAATTAGCCACAGTAGTTTTACCACTTCCAGACTGACCAACTAGAGCTATCGTTTGTCCTTTTTTAAGGTTTAATGAAAATTCTTTGAGCACTGGATTTTTTTCGTATTTAAAATCTATTTCTTTAAATTCAACTGCTGTATTGAATCCTTCTATGTTTTTAGCTTCAGGATGGTCAACGAGTTCGTTTGGAGCCTCCAGTATTTCTAGAACACGTTCGGCTGCTGCGTTCCCTTTTTTTACAGCATAAGAAGCCTTACTTATCGCTTTGGCCGGAGTTAGAATGTTATAGGCTAAAGTAATGAATACAATAAATGTTGTTCCATCAAGGGTTTTGTCGACCATCACCATGGATCCGCCAAACCAAAGCAAACCTCCTATGACACCAATACCCATAAATTCACTTAATGGAGATGCTAGGTTTTGTCTGTTTAACAACTTGTTCGAGAAACTAAAGAATTTTGAAGTTGATTCAAAAAACTTTGAGGTGAACTTCCCTTCAGCACTAAAGGCCTTAATGATGTTTAGTCCTCCTAGAGATTCTTCTACAATAGAGAGAAATTCTCCTAGTTCTTTTTGAATATTTTGAGAATATTTTTTCAACGATTTACCAATCGAAGATATAATGAATCCAGAAATAGGAATAAAAGTGAGAACAAAAATGGATAACTTCACATTCATGCTGAACATAACCGTCAACGTAAAGATTATGGTCAATGGCTCTCTTACAATTAACTCCATTATTGATAAAAAGGAGTGCTGAATTTCAAGTACATCCGATGTTATTCGGGCTAGAGTATCCCCTTTTTTCTTTTCTGTAAAATAGGATACAGGTTGTCCTAATATTTTAACATACATAGAATTACGGAGATCTTTTAAAATCCCATTACGTAAAAAAGTAATGAAAAACATGGCTAAGTAGTTGAAAAAATTCTTCAGGAAGAATAAAACTAAAATTAATGCAATAGCAAGTGATAATGCACCTAAAGGATTTTCCTCTAGCGTTGATCCAACTCTAAAATTTATAGTATCGGTTATATAGCTTTTAAGGTTTAAAATTCCAGTGTAAATAGGCTCTTTATCAACCGTGGGTGTTTTTTCGAACAAGACATTAAGCATCGGAATTAATGCAACAAAAGATAGCGCACTAAATAGAGCATAAAGAGCATTGAAAAATATATTCAAAAAAGCAAACCTTTTGTAAGGTAATGCGAAGAGTAATATTTTTTTAAAGTAGTTCATTTATATGCCTAGGCTTTGTATTATTTTTTGACATTTACTTGCCAGTTTTTTTTTAGTTTCTGTGTAATCGTTAATGGATTCTAAGGTTGTATTTACGCTAAAGTAAAATTTTATTTTGGGTTCTGTACCACTAGGTCGTATTGCAATTTTACTTCCATCTACTAAAGTAAAGTCAATTACATCTGATTTAGGGTAGGGAAGCTTTTCTTTCCCCCCATTTAATGATAGTTGAATTTGCTTACCGTAATCATCAATTTTATCAATCTCAATATCTGCAATAGACTTGGGGGTGTTGTTTCTAAAATCGTTCATAATTTGTTGAATTTCTTCAAAACCAGCTCTTCCTTCTTTTGTTATTGACACAAGCTCTTCGTGATACAATCCAAATTTTAAATAGCTGTCAATAAGGTATTCGTAAAAAGAACTTCCTAAGTTTTTTTGAGTAGCAGCAATTTCTGCAGCCAGCAAAGCAGAAGTAATGGCATCTTTATCTCTAACTTTATTTCCGACCATGTATCCGTAGCTTTCTTCTCCACCAGCTATAAAGGTTTTGTCAGGAAAATCTTCAATCATTTTAGCAATCCACTTAAAGCCGGTTAATCCTAATTTACATTCAACCCCAAAGTGTGCTGCTAAATTTATCATCACTGGGGACGAAACTATAGTAGAGCCAATAAAATGCTTTTGGGTTAAAGCTTCGGGATATTGTTCTAGTAGATGTCGAGTCAACACTAACATGGTCTGATTTCCGTTGAGAAGCTCAAAGTCACCCGATGTGTTTTTAACTGCAATTCCAAAGCGATCTGCGTCAGGATCTGTGCCAATTAATAAATCGGCTTGAAGTTCTTTAGCTTTTTTAAGCCCTAGTGTAAAAGCCTCCCGCTCTTCAGGATTTGGTGACTTAACAGTGGGGAAGTTTCCATCGGGAACTTCTTGTTCTTTGATGCTATGAAATTGAGAGTAACCTGCGGCTTCAAATACTCGAGGCATTAGTGTAATTGCTGTTCCGTGAAGCGAAGTGAAAACAACAGATAAATCTAACTTCGACTTTCTGGAAGTTTTACTAATTTGAACTGCAGTTTCACAAAAAGCATCATCAATTTCTTTATCAATCAATTTTATTTTTGATGAATCAGCTTTAAAGTTAATTGAATCAAAATCTATTTTATTAATCTCGGAAATTATTTCTTTGTCTTGCGGAGGGACAATTTGACCACCATCTTTCCAGTAAACCTTATATCCATTATATTGTGAAGGGTTATGCGAAGCTGTCAAAACAATACCACAATGCGCTTTTAAATAACGTACTGCAAAAGATAATTCTGGAGTAGGGCGTAAGTCAGAAAAAAGACAAACTTCAATTCCGTTTGCCGAAAAAACATTGGAAACTGTTTGTGCAAATTTCTTGCTGTTGTGCCTGCAATCATAAGCAATTACAACTTTGATTGTCTCTGTAGAGAATATTTTTTTTAAGTAAAAAGAAAGACCTTGTGTGCTTTTTCCAAGCGTATACTTATTGATACGATTGGTTCCAACCCCCATAATTCCTCTAATTCCACCAGTCCCAAATTCAAGGTCTTTATAAAAAGCATCTTCTAGTTCTCTCGGTTTATCAAATAGAGATTTAACTGCTTCCTGGGTGTCAGTATCAAAGGGCTTTTTTAGCCAAGAGTTTGCTTTTTCATCGAAACTCATTAAAGTGCTTTTAATCTTTTCTTAATGGTGTAGCGGTTTTGATTCTTTTGTTTTGCCCACAGTTCTCCTAAAAATCCTGCAACAAAAAATTGTGTTCCAAGAATCATGGTGGTTAGTGCAATGAAAAATTCGGGGCGTTGCGTAATTAGGCGACCGTCTGGGTCAAGATATAATTTATCAATACCGAGATAAAATGCCGCTCCAAAACCAATTAAAAACATAAGCGATCCCCAGAAGCCAAAGAAGTGCATGGGACGTTTACCAAACTTATTCAAAAAACTCAGTGTAATTAAATCTAGAAATCCATTTACAAAACGAATCCAACCAAATTTAGTAACTCCGTATTTTCTAGCTTGATGTTGAACAATTTGTTCACCAATTTTAGTAAATCCAGCATGAGCTGCCAAAACTGGAATGTATCGATGCATTTCGCCATAAACCTCTAAGGTTTTGATTACATCCCGCTTATAGGCTTTAATTCCGCAATTAAAATCATGTAAATATATTCCAGAACTGCGACGTGCTGCCCAGTTGAATAATTTTGAAGGTATATTTTTAAAGAAAAGAGAATCATAACGTTTCTTTTTCCATCCCGAAATCATATCCAAGTCTTCCGCTACAATGCGTTGATATAAATTGGGGATTTCGCTTGGTGCATCTTGTAAATCTGCATCTAAAGTAACAACTACATCTCCAGAAGCTTCAGCAAAACCCGCATGAAGCGCTTGTGATTTTCCAAAATTCTTTGAAAAACGAATCCCATAGGTTGAGCTATGGGATTGATGCAGCTTTTTAATTTCTTCCCATGAATTGTCAGAGCTTCCATCGTCTATAAAAATAAGTTCAAAAGACAAATTAGTTGATTTCAATTCGTCAAGAATCCACTGGTGAAGTTCAGGTAGAGATTCTGCTTCGTTGAGAAGCGGTATAATGATGGATAGATTCATAGCATAAATAACGTACTCAAAGGTACAAAATTATAAGCTTATTCCGGACGGTTTCGCTTTAGGAAAAGTCCTGTAACTAAGGAAACAACTAAACCGGTAAGAAGACTAAATATAATTATCACACTACTACTGATTAATGGTCCAGTAAAGCTTTCTTGCATATCTTTTACTTGTTCAATAAGTTCTTCACTTGCTTCAGGATTTTGATCTAAAAACTCATTCATTCCTACCTCAGTTGCCTTGTTCATCATTTCTGGATCAATAACATTAGAAAGAACCAAAAAGTATAGAACATTAATAATTCCTGAAATTGCTGCCATTCCTAAACCAATTTTTATCCCTTGAGAAAGAGATAGAAAGCCATAATTATCTTTGCGGTAGTTGAATTGAGCAAAAGCAATAACACCAATAGTTATTACAAGGCTTACGATGGTAGCATTTGTGTCGTTTTGATAATGCATTTCTAAAGAGTAAAGCATGAGTCCGAAGATAACAGAGATACCCCCTAGTATTGATCCGTATTGAAGAATGTGGTTTTTTAGTTCAAGATTTTGATCTTTCATAATATTTGGTTTCAATTATTTGATGATTTAAGTTGGTTAAATTTAGAAAAAACTATTACATTTGCAAACGTTTTAAAAATAAAATTCATGAAAGCAGGTATACATCCAGAAAATTATAGACTAGTAGCTTTTAAGGACATGTCTAACGAAGATGTCTTTCTAACGAAGTCAACAGTAAACTCTAAAGAAACTCTTGAAGTTGACGGTGTTGAATATCCTTTAATTAAACTTGAAATCTCAAGAACATCTCACCCTTTCTATACAGGTAAAACTAAATTGGTTGATACTGCTGGTAGAATTGACAAGTTCAAAAACAAATACTCTAAGTTTAAAAAGTAATTTTTATTCTTATACCACATACAGCTGTCCATTTATTTGGATAGCTTTTTTTTTGATTTTTTTTGAAGTGGGCTAATCTTTAAAAAATTCATAAATTTGAACCGTAACTATTAATATAAGTTAAACACCCTTGGGGATAATTAATTTTATGTCAAAACAATTCAATGCTATTTTATTTGACGGGCCAGAACGTTCTCAGTTATTGCCTTTTACTTATATACGTCCAGTTGCTGAGCTTCGCATAGGTATTGATACCCTGAGAGAGAAATGGGAAGCTTTTCTGGGGCAAGAATGTTCTTTTGCTACACAAAATTATTTGTCTTCTAAATATCCATTGCATAATGCAGATTTAAATTACTTCATAAACCCAACCTATATTCCGACAAGATCTTTAGCTATTCAGGTTAAAAACTTGAAAGAAAACCAAGTATTGATTTTTGATTCTAATCCCTTAGCTTTTTGCACTACGAATTTCATTCTTCCTTCAGATACTTCTGGTTTTAATGAAATTGATGTCGATCAAGAACTGATTCAAATTAAAAACTGTTCGGATCTTTTTGTTCATAATGCTGAAGTTTTAGTACAAGATTTCAAGAGGCTTACTAAAGATAGAATATCACAAGTTTTAGATGATACAAATCGAGTTATTAATCCAGATCAAGTATTTGTTGAGCCGGGAGCTAGAGTTTTTTGCACCATACTAAATGCTTCCGAAGGACCAATATACATTGGAGCAGACGCTCAGATAATGGAAGGATCAATGCTGCGGGGTCCACTAGCAATTTGCGAAAACTCTGTAGTTAAGATGGGAGCTAAAATATATGGAGGAACTACTATAGGTCCAAACGCTAAAGTTGGAGGCGAATTGAATAATGTACTATTTCTAGGAAATTCTAACAAAGGACACGATGGTTTCTTAGGGAACGCTGTAATTGGAGAATGGTGCAACATTGGTGCTGCCACCGATGCATCTAATCTTAAAAACAACTACAGTAAAATTAGAATATGGAATTACGTTACCGAGAACTTTGCTAAAACAGAATTGCAGTTTTGTGGACTTCTGATGGGTGATTATAGTCGTTGTGGAATTCACTCCATGTTTAATACCGCCACTTTAATTGGTGTCAATTCTAATGTTTTTGGGACAGGTTTTCCAAGGACCTTTATACCTAGTTATAGTTATGGTGGTGCTCAAGGATTTCAGACCTATGCTTTTGCAAAAGCAATGGAGTCCAATAATGCAATGATGGAACGTAAAGGGAGCAAATTAACGGATCATGATATTCAAATTCTTGAAACAATTTTTGACACCACTGCTGTTTGGAGAAAAGACAGCTAGTCCTGGGTTTTATATACCCTTTTTAAATTCAATAAGTTAATTGCATTCATTTCTAATCCATTCATATTTTTCCGTGTAAATCGAATTGCTTGATCATAATACAAAGGTATTACGGGGTATTTTGACATCAATAATTCATCCATCTTCTCATACAACAAGGTTCGTTCTTCCGGGTCTGATACCAGCATGGTTTTTTGATATAGACGATCAATTTCAATACTTTTAAAATGTGTATAGTTGGGTCCCTCGGGCGAAAAGTTTTTTGAATAAAACAGAGATAAATAATTCTCGGCATCAGGATAATCTGCAATCCAACTCGCTCTAAAGCTTTCTAAATTACCTGAACTTTTTGCCTGACGTAAAGTTGCCGTAGGCATAAGGTCAATGGTAACATCGATTCCAATGTTTTGATAGGCTCGTTGTAAGTATTCGCATATATCGAGATAATTCACATCAGTCGCCATTCTAATCTTGGGTTGTTCGTTGTATTCTTCAATAAATTCTAGGACTAAGGTTCGTGCTAACTGTGGATCATACTTGCTGAGGTTTTGATTTCCATGACCCGGAAGCCCTTTCGGTATAAAGCCTTGAAAAGCTGGAAATCCAATTGTGTTTCGTAAAAATAAAATCATTTTTTCACGATCAAATCCAATATTCATTGCCTTCCTTATTTTTTGAGACTGTATCGCTTTGTTATCTGAGTCTAGGTAAAAACCTATGTATTCTGTATTTAAATAAGGCCCTTTTTCCATATCAATAACACCTTTATATTTTTTTTGAAGTTCTCCTAAAGGGGTAAGTAAATCATCTTTGTAAGAGGTGTCTAAAGAGTTTAAAAAATCAAACTTACCTTGAATAAACAACATGAATTCACTTTGAATGTCAGGCAAAAAACTAATCGCTATTGCCTCTAAATAGGGGAGTTGATCTCCGTTTTCATCCTGCTCAAAATAGCGGTTATTTTTCCGAAGAACGAGTTTTACATCCTCTTCCCATTTTTTAAACTTGAAAGGTCCAGTTCCTATGGGGTTTGAGCGAAAATCCTCATTAAAAAACAATATTCCTTCTACAGGAACAACCGAGCAATAGCGCATGGTTAGTAACCCTAAAAAAGCAGGAAACGGTTGCTTTAGTTCAATTAAGAGTGAGTGGTCATTTATGGCCTTGTAACCCGCGACATTTTTGAGAACCCAACCACCAGGGGAACCTGTTTTTTCATCTTTTAATCTGTCAAAACTATAAACAAAATCCTCTGCGTTGACTGTTCGAGTCATGGATTCTCCAAAAACAGGGGACTCATGGAAGTAAACATCTTCCCGAAGTTTAAAAGTGTATTTTTTTCCATCTGCACTGATATTCCATGATTTAGCAATTTCCGGTATTATATTTAATGAATCATCTAATTGAACCAAACCATTAAAAAGCTGCTGTATTGGCCATATATTCTGTGGATTTCTTGCGAAGGCTGGATCTAAGGAGGTGATGTTTCTAAATTCATTATACCTAAAGACATCATGATTATTAGTTGATGTTTCTGATGCACAACCATAAAGCAACAGATAAAGTAAAGGCAAAATCTTGCTTAGAAGTTGGAAGTTGAACTTGCTATGGAACTTGGAAATCAAAGTAGTATATTTGCTTCAAAAATAACCTTTTATATATATATATTGGATTCATTGACTCCCAATCCCTCGATGCTAGTAAAAAAAACTCGCGTTGCTTTTCATACGTTAGGTTGTAAACTTAACTTTTCTGAAACAGCTTCAATAGCGCGTGACTTTTCGGAAGAACATTATCAACGTGTTGCTTTTGAAGATTCTGCCGATGTGTATGTTATTAATACATGCTCTGTTACTGAAAATGCAGACAAGCGTTTCAAAGCTTTGGTTGCAAAAGTTTTGCGTCAAAATCAGGATGCCTTCGTTGCAGCTATTGGATGTTATGCGCAGTTACAGCCCAAAGATTTGGCTAATGTTACTGGAGTGGATTTGGTTTTGGGTGCTTCAGAAAAATTCAAGCTAACACAATATCTAGATGATTTAACTAAAAAAGAAATTAGTGCCATACATTCTTGCGAAATAGATTCTGTAACTCAATATATCAGTAGTTTTTCTACAAGTGACCGCACACGTGCTTTTTTGAAGGTTCAAGATGGGTGCGATTATAAATGTACCTATTGCACAATTCCATTAGCACGTGGAATCTCTAGAAGCGATGACTTAAAGAATGTAATTGAGAATGCTAAAAAAATTGCAGCCCAAGACATTAAAGAAATTGTTTTGACCGGAGTTAATATTGGTGATTTCGGAAAAGGAGAATTTGGAACTAAAAAACACGAACATACTTTCCTTGATCTTGTAAAAGCTTTGGACAGAGTGGAAGGGATTAGTCGCATTCGAATTTCGTCAATAGAGCCTAATTTATTAAAAGACGAAACAATTGAATTTGTAGGCAAAAGCAATGCTTTTGTTCCCCACTTCCATGTTCCGCTTCAGAGTGGTAGTGATGTTATTCTCAAAAAAATGCGCCGCCGTTACTTATCTCAACTATATATAGATCGTGTAAGGGCTATAAAAGAAGCAATGCCAAATGCATGTATTGGAGTTGATGTAATTGTTGGCTTTCCTGGAGAAACCGAAGAGGAGTTTTTAAAGACATATGCTTTTTTAGTAGATCTGGATATTTCGTATTTACATGTTTTTTCATATTCAGAAAGACCAAATACAGCAGCAGCATCAATGGAAAAAATTGTTTCTAAGCAAGTCAGAGCAAAACGCAGTAAAATGTTACGCGGTCTTTCGGTAAAGAAAAGACATCATTTTTACACCTCTCAATTAAGAACGTCAAGAGTTGTTCTTTTTGAAGGAGAAAATAAAATGGGTTATATAACTGGGTTTACAGACAATTATGTTAAAGTAAGAATGCCTTGGAATCCAAGTTTAGTTAATACTTTGCGTAATGCAGAATTAAAGGAAATTGACGAAGAAGGTTTTGTGAGAATTAGTCTATTATAACTTAATTCCTACTGGTAAAAGATCTTTATAGCTTTTATTCTTTCTTAGAAAACCAGCTATTTCAGGACTTGTAGGAACAACTCTCATGTTTTTTTCAGCAACAAAATCAAGTACAGTTCTAATGAATTCATCTTTGAAAGCAGCCGAATCAATATTTTCAGGAACAATTAACTTGGTAAGAAAAATCTTACGTTCTTGCTCAGCATATTCAATTCGTGCCATAGATCCATTTGCAACAACTTCAAATTGACGTAAAAATTCATTATTTTCGAGGGTAAGTTGACTCATGTCTGTTGATTTAGTTAAATTCAAAATTTAAAGGCCAAAGTTTGTTTACAATTTGAAATAAAAGGTAAAAGATGTTTTTACCATGATTTCTTAAACGGAGTTCAAAGATACGAATTATTTGTTAATTAATTACTAATGAAAGATCACAGAGAAAATAAAAGTATGAAACGAGGTTTATATCTAATGCCTGGAATGGCAGCAAGTCCAAAGATATTTGAGTTTATAGATTTGTCAGCTTCTTTTAAGGTAATTTACTTGTCTTGGATTACCCCAGAACCTGAAGAGTCAATAGAAAGTTATGCAGTGAGAATGTGTGAACGAGTTGCGCATCAAGAGCCTATTTTATTAGGGGTTTCTTTTGGAGGAGTTTTAGTTCAGGAAATGGCAAAGCACATTAAATGTCATAAGGTAGTTATTGTTTCTAGTGTTAAGTCGAATAAAGAGTTTCCTTTCTCAATGACTTTTTCAAAAAAAACAAATGCACATAAACTATTACCTACTCAGTGGATTAAAAATCTAGAAAGTTTAGCCCTTTTTGTTTTTGGTACTTCAGTTGAGCGCAAAGTAGATTTATATCAAAAGTATTTATCGGAACGCAATCCAGATTACTTAAAATGGGCAGTTCATACTTTGGTTAATTGGAAACAGGAAGTCTTTGATTCTGAGATTATTCATATCCAGGGAGATAAAGACACGATATTTCCGTTTAAAAATATAATAAAAACGCGGCATCTTCATACCTTACAAAACGGAACACATGCAATGATTTTAGCAAAATCACAATGGTTTAATAGTGAATTACCTAAAATATTATCTCAATAAATACAGATGAAAATTAAAAATAAAATTTTTATTGGATCACTTCTTATAATAAGTGCTTTGATGCTATTCAGTTCAAGTTTGCTGAAAAGTAAAAGTGCTTTCAAATCTTACGGAATGATTGAACCTTCTAAGGTTTATGCCTTAGATATTGCATCTGAATATACTTTTGCAGGAGAAACAGTGTCTCTAGAAGATCCAGACCTTCACGAACGAATGGATAAGGAGTTATTAGTTAATACGTACTGGCAGTCGAATATGATGTTGATGATTAAACGCAGTAATAAGTATTTCCCGTTAATCGAACGAATTCTAGAAGAGGAAGGTATTCCAAATGATTTCAAATACCTAGCTGTGATTGAAAGTGGTCTTGAAAACGTAAATTCACCAGCTGGAGCTAAAGGTTTTTGGCAGATTCTAAAAACAACAGCACGTGAAATGGGACTTGAAGTAAACACAAATGTAGATGAACGCTATAATATTGAGTTTTCTACTCGTGTAGCTTGTGCTTATTTGAAAAAGGCGAAAAATAGATTAGGCTCTTGGACACTAGCAGCCGCTTCCTATAACAGAGGAATTTCTGGCATAGACAGGTTGCTTAAAATGCAACAAGTCGATTCGTATTACGACCTATTACTTAATAGAGAAACTAAACGTTATGTTTTTCGGATTCTGGCAACTAAAGAAATCCTATCAAACCCTTCGAAATATGGATTTGTTTTTGAGAATCAAGATTTATATAACGTAATTCCTGTTTATAAAGTCGAGGTAGATACTGCAATCACTAATATTGCAAGTTTCGCAAAGAATATGGGGGTTAATTATAAACAAATCAAAATCCACAATCCCTGGCTTCTTCAAAATCATCTGAATAATAAGTCAAGAAAACTGTATTACATTAAAATTCCACAGAACGTTAAGGTTGGTCCTTAGATTCGTTTCATTTGTTGTTGCATTTGCTTAATCTGACCGTTTAAAACCCCTTGGGTATCGAGCTTTTTTGCTTTGTTAAGTAAAAGATTAGCTTCTCTTTTTCTTCTTTTTTGCATGTAAATTCCTGAGAGACTCAAGTTAGCCATTGCCAAATCGGTGTCCATTGATAAACCTAATTCTATGGCCTTTTTGAAATATTTTTCTGCTTTGGTAAGGTTCGTTTGTGAAAGAATAATACCATGTAAATAATTGAAATAACCTTGTTGTTTTCTTACCAAACTCTGCTCCGGATTTGAAATTCGATTGAGCCATTTTAAAGTACCTTCAAAATTTTGCTTTCTCAATTGAAAAAAAGCAAGGAGTATAAACTCATTTTTGTAATAAAGTAAAATAAACATACCTGCAATTAGCAGAAGAAAAATACCATTACCAATGGATCCTTCTATAAATTGGTAAATACTATATGCTGTTGTGAGCGCAGCAAGAATGAGTTTTATAATCTTAGGGAACATGCTTTAATGATTTTTGTCAAAGTTAAGAAAAACTAATCACTAAGGATGAATAAAGCACGACAACAGTTATAAGCTTATTTTAAGGGGTTATGTTTAAGTGATTTTTGGGTTATGAATGCAATTCTCTTAGATGTGTTTAATGTCGTGTTTTTTTTTTAAAATTTTAAAAGATTGTTTTTTAAAAACACTTGTCTAAAATAAAACTTATCGTATATTTGCTCACACTTTGGAAAGCAAGACATAAGTCTTTATTCAAACTTATATTTTATGAAAAGAACATTTCAACCCTCGAAGAGAAAAAGAAGAAACAAACACGGATTTCGTGATCGTATGGCTTCGGCTAATGGACGCAAAGTTTTAGCAAGTCGTAGAGCTAAAGGACGTAAAAAAATATCTGTATCTTCTGAGCCAAGACATAAAAAATAATGAATCAAATCATTTAAATTTAAGGTGTTACTTTTATAAGTAACACCTTTTTTTTTTATACTATTTAACTATCATAGCCAATGCCTAAAAAACACCACCTTAAAACAGTCCTTATCATCGGATCAGGCCCAATTATTATTGGTCAAGCATGTGAATTTGATTATGCAGGAACACAAGCACTTCGTTCTTTAAGAGATGACGGAATTACAACTGTATTAATCAACTCTAACCCTGCTACCATTATGACTGACCCTACCATGGCAGATCATGTGTATCTCAAACCGTTGACTACAAAATCGATTTTAGAGATTTTGAAGAAGCACGATATTGATGCGGTCCTTCCTACCATGGGAGGACAAACTGCATTAAATTTATGTATTGAGGCTGATGAAAAAGGTATTTGGAAAGATTTTGATGTAGAGCTTATAGGTGTTGACATTGACGCAATTAATATTACAGAAGATAGAGAGCAATTTAAACAATTGCTTAAAAAAATAGGCATCCCTGTTGCCCCAGCAGAAACAGCAACTTCGTTTTTGAAAGGGAAAGAAATCATACAAAAATTTGGTTTCCCAGTAGTAATTCGACCTTCATTTACTTTAGGAGGTACAGGAGCTGCTTTTGTTCATAATGCAGAGGAGTTTGATGAGCTTTTGACCAGAGGTCTAGAAGCCTCTCCTATTCATGAAGTGCTTATTGATAAAGCATTAGTTGGATGGAAAGAATACGAGTTAGAATTACTTCGTGATAAAAACGATAATGTTGTAATTATCTGTACAATTGAAAATATGGATCCTATGGGAATTCATACCGGAGATTCCATAACAGTTGCTCCTGCAATGACATTATCAGACACTACCTATCAACGTATGCGTGATATGGCGATTAAAATGATGCGCAGCATTGGAGATTTTGCAGGTGGATGTAATGTTCAGTTTGCTGTTAGTCCAGATGAGAACGAAGATATAATTGCTATTGAAATTAACCCAAGGGTTTCTAGATCTTCAGCTTTAGCATCTAAAGCTACTGGATATCCTATTGCCAAAATAGCAGCTAAATTAGCAATCGGTTATTCTTTAGATGAATTAGAAAATCAAATTACCAAGTCAACTTCGGCTCTTTTTGAACCCACAGTTGATTATGTAATTGTTAAAATACCACGTTGGAACTTTGATAAATTTGAAGGATCTGACAGAACACTTGGTCTTCAAATGAAGTCCGTAGGAGAAGTAATGGGAATTGGTAGATCATTTCAAGAAGCCCTTCACAAAGCAACACAGTCTCTAGAGATTAAGCGAAATGGATTGGGAGCTGACGGAAAAGGATATACCGATTATGATCAAATTATATCTAAACTTACATACGCCAGTTGGGATCGAGTATTTGTTATTTACGATGCAATCCAAATGGGAATACCGTTGAGTCGAATTCATGAAATTACAAAAATTGATTTATGGTTTTTGAGACAATACGAGGAGTTATATGCTTTGGAGAAAGAGATTTCTAATTACTCTATAGATACTATCGATAAGCCCCTGTTGTTAGAGGCAAAGCAAAAAGGATTTGCAGATAGACAAATTGCACATATGCTCGACTGCATGGAAAGCGAAGTTTATAACTGCCGCTCCAAACTTGGAATTCAAAGAGTATATAAATTAGTTGATACCTGTGCTGCAGAGTTTTCTGCAAAAACACCTTACTACTATTCTACTTTTGAAGAAAAGATGCAACTAAAAGATCAAGACCCTTTTAGTGATAATGAGAGTATAGTTTCGGATCGTAAAAAAATAGTAGTCCTAGGTTCAGGGCCTAACAGAATAGGCCAAGGAATTGAATTCGATTATTGTTGTGTCCATGGAGTTTTAGCAGCTTCAGAATGTGGCTATGAGACAATTATGATTAACTGTAACCCTGAAACTGTTTCTACCGATTTTGATGTTGCAGATAAATTATATTTTGAACCTGTTTTTTGGGAACATATTTACGACATCATCCAACACGAAAAACCCGAAGGCGTTATCGTTCAATTAGGGGGACAAACCGCATTAAAATTAGCTGAAAAGCTAGAACGTTATGGAATAAAGATAATAGGAACTAGTTTTCAAGCGCTTGATTTAGCAGAAGATCGTGGAAGTTTTTCTACGCTTTTAAAAGAAAACAACATCCCTTATCCAGATTTTGGAGTTGCAGAAAATGCTGAAGAAGCTCTAGCTCTAGCTGATGAATTAGATTTCCCTATTTTAGTTAGACCTTCTTATGTACTTGGTGGTCAGGGAATGAAAATTGTAATTAATAAAGAAGAGTTAGAAACTCATGTTGTAGACTTGCTACGTAAAATACCAAACAACAAACTCCTTTTAGATCATTACCTTGAAGGTGCTGTAGAGGCTGAAGCAGATGCTATTTGTGATGGAGAAGATGTTTATATTATTGGAATTATGGAGCATATCGAACCTTGTGGAATTCACTCGGGAGATTCTAATGCAACCCTTCCAGTATTTAACTTAGGAGAATTTGTTATTCAACAAATTAAAGACCATACCGTTAAAATTGCTAAAGAATTAAAAACGGTTGGACTAATCAACATTCAATTTGCAATCAAAAACGATAAAGTATTTATCATAGAAGCGAATCCTAGAGCATCACGAACGGTTCCTTTTATAGCAAAGGCGTACAAAGAACCTTACGTTAACTATGCAACCAAAGTAATGTTAGGCGAAAAGAAGGTTAAAGATTTTAATTTTAACCCTCAACTAGAAGGTTATGCTATTAAACAGCCTGTATTTTCATTTGATAAATTCCATAATGTAAATAAACAGCTTGGACCGGAAATGAAAAGTACAGGAGAGAGTATTCTGTTTATTGATAGCTTAAAAGATGACCAGTTTTATGACTTATATGCTAGGCGTAAAATGTATTTAACAAAATAAATTAAATACAGATTTTAAATTGCTTCTGAAGTGGATCAAATCCAACAGTTTCTTTAGGGAAAACAGTTTGAAAAACTCCTCTTTGAATCAATTCATCAGAAGTACCAAACTCCCATCTATCTGCCAAAAGCAGTAAAATTTTATCACATATTTGGATTGCACTATTAAGATCATGACTCGTAAATAGTATGGTCTTTTGTTCTAGTGAGACAATTTTTTTGATTTGTTGAAATAATAAAGCTTTGTTGTACAAATCCAAATGAGCACTGGGTTCATCTAACAAAACAATTGTTGTATTTTGTGCTAGTGCTCGCGCCAGAAGAATTTTTTGAATTTCACCATCACTCATTGTCTTTAGCTTTCGGTCAGCAAGTGCACCAATATTCATTTGCTCAATAGTTTCAGAAACTAGCTCTCGATCTTTTGCTTTTTGAGAACCAATCCAATTGGTGTAGGGTTGTCTTCCTAGTTGTATTACTTCTTTACCTAAAAGGTCTCCAGATAAGGATCTTTCGGTCAAAACAATACTCAGATTTTTTGCTCTGTCAATTGGGCTCATTTCATGGATGTCTTTCCCGTCGATTGTTATAGTTCCATTCAATGGATTTTCAAATCCTGCTAACGTTTTAAGGAGCGTACTTTTTCCAATTCCATTACTCCCCAAAACTCCAACTAAAGTACCTTTCTCGATTGTTAAATCAAGATCCTTAGAGATTTCTTCAGAAATATAGCCCGTAGTAAGTTTGTTGAGTGCTATCATAACTTATTTTCGTTGGCGTAAAATGAGTAAAATAATTAAGGGGGCTCCAATTAAAGAAGTTATTCCATTAATTGGTAAAATAGATGCGCTACCGGGTATTTGAGCAATAGAATCGCAAACCAAGAGCAGCAATGCGCCACCTAAAAATACTGCTGGTAAAATGATTTTATGGTCACGGGTAGAAGGAATTAAAAGGCGAATTAAATGAGGAGCCGCTAGACCAATAAACCCTATTGGGCCAATAAAAGCAGTTGTTGCTCCAGCCAATAAACTACTAGAGAATACAATTAAATACCGACTTCTTTTAAGAGATACCCCGAGCGACTGGGCATATTTTTCACCCAGAAGTAAGCTGTTGAGGTTTTTAATTGCAAAAACAGCCATGACAAGTCCTATGAAAATTACAGAACTTAGTATTTTTAATTCAGAAGTATTAATATTACCCAAGCTTCCAAAAGACCAAAAGATATATTTTTGCAAGGCTTCTTTACTTCCAAAAAACATTAAAATATTTACAATTGCGGCTGTAAAACTCCCAAACATTAACCCTAAGATTAAAAGAGAAGTACTGTTGTTTAGTCTTATTGATGCTAAAAGAATTACACTAAATACTCCCAAACTACCTAAGCTTGCAGCAATCATGATTGCCAATCGAAACCCTAATTCTCCAGAGGCAAACCAACTTCCAAAGACTGAACTTCCCATGATAAGTAAAGCAACTCCTAGACTTGCTCCAGAGCTGATTCCGAGGACATAGGGGCCAGCCAAAGGGTTTCTGAAGTAAGTCTGCATCATTAGCCCACAAACGCCTAAACTTCCACCTGTAAGTATTGCTGTTATTGCTTTGGGAATCCTATAGTCCAAAAGTATGTATTCAAAAGTTGGCTTTGTTGTTGGGTAGCCCAGCGTAATTTTGATTGCTTCCCAAAGGGGAATATCAACTGAACCAAGACTTAAATTAAAAATAATACACAGGAATAACAATCCAATTAGGAAGATGAAAAAGCCTCTGTAATTTCTAATTTCAATCATTTAAGGGTAAGAAATAAGTTGGTTTATATGATTTGACTAATTCTGGGTAAAGATGATGAATTATGTCTTTTAAAACAAGGTCTGGATGACAAGCTCCAGATTCAAAAAATAAAATCCCTCCAGTACTCCCTTTTGTTAGCGAATAGGTAAAAATATTTTTTTCTTTAGCAGCTTTAAATCTAGAATATAGAACATGTTCTTGATTTAGAATAGAGTAGGAGGTGTGTTGCCCTGGAGCGAACCAAAAATCTGCATCTTGTCCTTGATCCAGAACAGCTTCTACACTAAGTGCTAAGCTTCCAGAATTCGTATCTTCTTTCCACAAATAATTTGTTTTTGCGTCCTCCAAAAGATTCGCTAAATAACTATTTCCTCCAGGAAGATACCAAGTGTCTTGATATATTGCGCCGGCTAGAATTGTGGGTCTATTTGTTATATTATTCACCAAATTCTTAGCTGTTATATATTTTTTTTCAGTTTCTAAAAACAATAAATTAGCTTCTTCTTTTTTTCCAACCAATGCCCCAAATACCTTAATCCATTCTGCTCTTCCCAAAGGGTTTTGTTCATTCCATTCGCCTATAAAAACTGAAGGAATTCCCCTTTCATTAAAACGTTTCAAGGAATTGTCTATACTCTCGACACCAAAACTTAAGATTAAATTTGGATTTAAATCGATTACCCTCTCAACATTCATTTGCTGACTTTGTCCTACGTCAATTATTTTTCCTTGTTTAATTCTCTCTTGTACTTTTGGTGACGAAATGTATTTTGGTTCAGAAAAACCTACAAGAATTTCGGTAGCATTTAGTTCTTCTAAAAAAGCAATATGGGTTGTTGAAGTCGCTACAAGTCGATTGATAGGGACTCTAATAATGCCTTCATATTTAACATCTTTTGGAGGTTGTACATTATTTGGTAATAAAACATACTCAAAAACCTTTTGAGAATTAGGAACTATGTTTTTTAATGTAAGAATGTCATATTCTCCTTTATTTTCAATTGAAAATCCTAGGGCGTACTTAGCTAGATTTATAACCCCAGATTGCTTTTGGGGTGCTTTGCATCCATAAAGTAAACAACCGAATAATATAAAAGCATAAATCTTTTTCACAAGGCATAAAATTACAGCTAATTTTTAGTTCCAATAAAATTGTTTGTTTTTATTTTAAATCCTAGAATTAGTTTATTTTTGAGGCATAATTTGGTTCTTGATTTTTTCAAGATTAAAAGGGAATTTGGTTAGAATCCAAAACTGTTCCCGCAACTGTAAGCTTTAGCCTCCATTTGAGGTTTTATTAATGCTTCGCCACTGTTCAAAGAATGGGAAGGTCGTTAAGTAAAGCAAGTCAGGATACCTGCCATTTTATAATGTTTTAAAGTCTTCGGGATAAGGATTTTGAGTCATTTATATTTTGTTTGTCCTTTTAATGCTTTGTTTATGTACCCTAAATTTTATATATGTGGCTTAATGCTGCTTAATGCTTTCTTGGGATTTTCTCAAGAAAATCAATCTTCAGTTGAAGATGATCCTTTAAAAGAAAACACTTTATTAGAAGAAGTTGTTGTTGTCGATTCTAGGTTTGAAATTAAACGTTCACAATCGGGTAAGAATGTGATTAAAATTTCTGAAAAAGAGTTGAAGAACTTTCAAGGTCGAAACCTATCTGAATTATTACAAACCTATGGTGGAATTAATATAATAGGTAGTCGATCTGCTGCTGGTCAAAACCTTAATTTTTCAATTCGTGGGGGTCGTAATCGACAAGTTTTAATTTTAATCGATGGGGTTCGTGTTTCTGATCCTTCTAGGATCGACAATGACTTTGATTTAAATTTCTTAAACTTATCAGATGTTGTTTCCATAGAAATTATAAAAGGAGCTGCGAGTACCCTTTATGGAAGTTCAGCCTCTACCGGAGTTGTTAATATAACCACAAGAAAATTCACTAAAAAACTTACGGTTGATTTAGGCTCGACCGTTGGATCACATCAAGCGGCTAACACTTCCCTTAATAGATTTAGTTACCTTTCTAATTTTGCTACTATTTATGGTGTTCAAAAGGGGTTTTCTTATAAGTTTAACCTTGCTTCTCGAATCATAGATGGCCTGAGTTCTGTAAGTTTGGGAGAAGAACTTGATCGGTTTTACCGAACTAATTTTGGATTTCAGTTGGGTAAAAAGCAAAAAGCATTAGTTTGGAATTTCACTTATAACAAAGATCATATTGTTTCAGATTATGATAATGTGTTTCCAGTTGAGGATGCTGATTTTGTTTTATTAACAAAATTAGAAAGAATTTCATTCAAGTCCTCTTATTCTTATGCTAAAGGAAGTGTTCATGCTACGTTTGGTTTTCAGAATACAGATCGTGATTTCGAAGATAGTTTTCCAAGAATTTCACGAGCTTCAAACCTTACCTTAGATGTTTTTAATAAGTATATAATTCAGGATAAGTTTTATGCCATTTTTGGGTATGCCCACCAAAGGTCATCTTATAGAGGTGTTCCCGCAGTTGATCAGAACGATGCATATTTTAATCTGGTTTATTTATCACCTTTTGGATTGAATATTAATGCCGGTATAAGACTCAATGTTCATGAAACTTACGGGAATCATCAAACCTATAGTGTTAACCCAAGCTATTCATTTCAATTAGCAAATGAAAACCGTTTGAAACTATTTTCATCTTTAAGTTCTGCGTTTATTCCCCCGAGTCTTTATCAACTATATGATTCTTATTCAGGTAATTTAGATTTAAAACCAGAAGAGAACACCACTTTTGAGTTTGGCTCTGAATGGAGTAGTGCTAAAAACTCAAAAGCATCCCTTGTGTTTTTTAAAAGAACAGAAAACCCGACTCTTGTTTATGATTATACAACATATCGTTATGGAAATTATGTAAATAAAGTTACTTATGAAGGTTTTGAGTTTGAATATAAAAACAAGATTTTTGCTGCTGTAGATTTACGATTTAACTATACGTATAATGAAACCACATCGGGCAACTTAATTAACCTTCCAAAGCATGCGTTTGGTGTGGTTTTAGATTATGATTTAAGCGCTTTGTTTCATTTTAACGCGAGTGTGCAGCATATTGGAAGTAGGAGAAGTCTGAGTGACTCAAAATTAAATCCATACACACTTTTTGATTATAAATTGACTCGTACTTTTTTAGATCAAAAGTTAACTGCCTTTTTTATTATAACCAATGCGTTAGATGCTCAATATGTTGAAATTGAAAACTTCAGCACTCAAGGACGTAACTTTAGAATTGGATTTAGTTTTAGTTTTTAAGGATGTCAATATATTTTTCTTGAGGAAAATCAATATGCATTCCATGCTTTGCTTCAAATGTGGGATCTTTCATTAGAGGAAAACTAGTTCCTTTTGGAATACTGTATCTTCCGGAACCTGATATTTGATTTAATGCGGCTGCAAGAAAATTCTCTGTTGGATCTCCAAGCACCCCTAAATCAGACGCATACTCATTCAGTGCCGTATTTGGAACTAAACCATCAGAATAATCTGCAAAGCCCTCACTGTTAGCAATTTTAAGGACAATAGGTTGCATTGCATAGGTGTGATCAGGGTTTTTGGTTCCTTCATTGTCTATGTAATCATAGATGCTTATTGACCCCACATTTTTACCTACTGTAGTTTCACCAATCTGAACAACATTTATATGTGGAGCCAGTCCGTTAATCAATAGTTCACTAGCAGAAGCGCTTCTTTTGGTAGTTAAAATATATACGGTAGATAAATTCAATCCAGGTAAAGAAGCTCCATCAACAGTAGCATTTGTGAAATAGTTATTTAATTCACGGTCATCATCTGGGTCCGAATTATTGTTTAAATCATCGAAATAGTCCATGAGTTTGGAATTCCATAATTGTTGTGCGAAAATTTCGTTAGTAAACTGACCGGTAATCATACTTGCTAGGTAGGCACAGGTTCTTACAGAACCACCCCCGTTATATCTTAAGTCAAGAACTAAGTCCGTAATGTTTTGAGAAGCAAAATCAGAAAATACTTGTATGAGCTGATCATCAAAACTAGCAACAAATTGGTTATACATTAAATATCCAACGCTTCTGTCCCCTGCTTCGAGTATAATATTTTTGTGAATTGGATTTTCTTGAAAGTTTTCTACCTTATCTAGAACTACTGATCCACCCGTGCTTTCAAATATTTGTGTATCCTGATTGTAACTTGCCAAGCCTACGGTATAAGTCATTAAATCACCATAAAGCAATTGTACATAATTCTCAACACTTAAATCTCTTCCATTAATAGAGGTGATTAAGTTTCCCCGCTCAATTCCTTTTGCGGCAGCATCTGATTCAGGTAAAACATAGGTAACTACTGCTACCAATTCATTACAGGTTTGGCATTGTCTAGTAACATAAAACTTCATTCCGTTTGAGGCAGATATTCCGGCCAGTTGATTTTGAAGGTCTACATAGTTTTCTTCAATCCAACTAAAACGATCATCTTCATGATTTAAGCTGTCAAAAAAGTCAGAGGGGTCTACTACACTTCCCAAGAAAGTATTGTATTCTGCTGCGTTAGTGGTTTTAGAATCGGCTAATTCATCTACTTCTTCTTGCCAGTAGTAATATTGGTTTAATCCCTTCCAAATATAATCATTGATTTCAAGGTTAGCAACGGGTTCCGTTGGAGTAGAAGTGGTGGTTGTAGTTGTAGTCGATGCTGAGGTATCTGCAGGGATGTTGATTATAGCATCATCTCGATCCTCAGAGGCACAACCAATTGATGAAATAGTAATTCCCAAAAGGCAGCAATAAAATATCTTCTTCATAGTATCAATAATTAAACAATAATAATAGTTTTACTTTTCTAAAAAGTAAATTTAAGGAACTCTTTCGAATAATAATACATTTTAAAATATATCCTTATACTTGTACTATCAAAAAACACTCCAAATGAACAAATGCGCTTTTTTATTATTTATAGTATTCAATTTTAGCCAAGTAACAGCTCAGGATGTTTTTCAAAAGTATCAAAAAAATCCGGATGCATCATACCTCAGTGTAAGCCCAAAAATGTTTGAAATGCTAGGAAAGCTATCTATTAATACAGGAGACCCTAAAATGGATGGTTTTATTGAAATGGTCAAAAGCATGAAGCATTTCAGGGTATTAAGCACCAAAAATCTGAGTATAGCTCAAGATATGGAAACCTGGTTAAAGTATCAATTAGCACAAACAGATTTGGAATCTGTTATGAATATTTCTGAGCAAGAAGTTGAAGTTCAGTTCTGTGTAGTTTATGGGTCTGATGATTCTAGAGTAGACCGTTTGGTTATGTATGTAAGCGGTGCTCAAAAGATAGCAGATCAAGAAGGTTTAGAGCTTTCTAATTTAGATTTCATACTCCTCTCGATTGAAGGTAATATTGATTTAGAACAAGTAGCCGTCTTAACTGAAATTATAGATATTCCAGGGGGTAATTTCTTAAAAAAGATTAATTAGATCCCCGTATAATTAAAAGGAGTGATCTTTCTTAATTCTACTTTTATCTTAGTGTCAATATCAAGCTCATCAATAAAGCTATGTAACGATTCTTGATTTATCTCTTGATTAGTTCTTGTTAGCCCTTTAAGAGCTTCATAAGGATTAGGATATCCTTCACGTCTAAGAATTGTTTGAATTGCCTCTGCAACTACGGCCCAATTTTCACTAAGATCTTTTTCAATCTTTTCCTTGTTCAATAATAGTTTGCTAAGTCCTTTTTGAGTTGAAAGAAACCCAATAAGTGAATGTCCAAAGGGTATTCCTATGTTTCTAAGAACAGTACTATCTGTAAGATCTCTTTGGAGTCTTGAAATTGGTAATTTTCCTGCAAAATATTCGAAAAGTGCGTTGGCAATTCCTAAGTTACCTTCAGAGTTTTCAAAGTCTATAGGGTTTACTTTGTGCGGCATTGCAGAAGACCCTACCTCTCCGTCAAGAATTTTTTGTTTAAAATAATCCATAGAAATGTAGGTCCAAAAATCTCTATCTAGGTCAATTACTATTGTATTAATTCTTTTGAGGCAGTCACAAAGAGCAGCAAAAAAATCATAATGTTCAATTTGAGTAGTAGGAAAAGAATGGTGTAAACCTAGGCTGTCTTCTACAAAATGAGTTCCAAATGACTTCCAGTCTAATTCAGGATATGCAACGTGGTGTGCATTGAAATTCCCTGTTGCACCTCCAAATTTTGCTGCATTTGGTATATTGAGTAAAGATTTTCTTTGATTTTCAATTCGATTTATAAATACATCAATTTCTTTTCCTAATCTAGTTGGAGAGGCTGGTTGTCCATGAGTATGTGCCAAAAGCGGAATTTCACTATATTCTTCTGATAAAAGTTTAAGGGCATCGATCAAACTACCTAATTCTGGTAAGTAAGCTTTTTCTATCGCCTCTTTTATTGATAAAGGGATAGCGGTATTATTAATGTCTTGAGAAGTTAATCCGAAATGAATAAACTCTTTGTATTCTTGAAGCTCTAGTTTGTCAAATTCTTTTTTAATAAAATACTCAACAGCTTTTACATCGTGATTAGTAGTTTTTTCTATTGCTTTAATTTCGAGAGCGTCATCTGCCGTAAAATGTTGATAGATGGACCTTAATTCTTGGAAAAGAGAAGGGTTAAATGATTTTAGTTGTGGAAGTGGAAGTTCACATAATGCTATGAAATATTCTATTTCAACCCGAACTCTATATCGTATAAGTGCTTCTTCAGAAAAGAATGGAGAAAGGTTTTTAGTCTTTACTCTGTACCGACCGTCTATAGGTGATATTGCATTGAGTGTATTGAGTTTCATAACTTCTTATTAGAATTGCAAAGATACGGTTCTTATGCCAAAATAGAAATCAAAATGGTAGGATTTGTCTAAGTGTTGCCTTAAATACAGGCGAATTTTTTGGAAGTTCCCACTCAATAAATGATTTTAATTCCTCTATAATCCATCCGTTATGATCTTTGAAATAGATTAGTGTTTTTTAGATTAAATACTTTTGGTGCAACCTTTTTGGCTTCTTGGAGCTAATTAAAGCAACAGGCAACAATTATATCAATTTGAGTAGTACTCAGTTGGGCTCTGTTTTTTTGTTTTCAAAATAACAATAAAGTATTTTAGCAAAAGGTTTGCGCTTGATTTCGTGTTTTTGATTTCCAAGTGCATTTAAAAACGGGTAGATATATAGCTTTATTTCTATGACTTCATCTATTAAAACTAATTGTTCAAATACCCAGTAAGCGACTATGTTTTCTCGATCTTGTTTTTTTGAAAAAGCTAAATCAATAAGTTCTTGCTTTAGCTCAGGATTTTTTTTTAATGAGGAACGTTCCTTTCTTTCTTCATTGGAAGCTGAATAAGACCTTAATGCTTCTTTAAGTAAAGAAGAGTTCTGTTTACAGCTGTAGAATTTTAAACTCTTCATAACAACCGCTAATGGCTTCTAATATTTGAAGGTCATTTGCCTCTGAAATGAAGGCTTTAGAGTAGTTGCAGTTTCTCAGAATTTCTTCAAGGTTACCCCGATTTATTCCTAAGAGTTGAATCAATACCTCCCGATCAAATTTAGAGGCAAGTAAATTTTTAATTTCATCATCAGCACGCATTTTTTTGAGCTTGCGCATTTGAGCTGGATTTTTGCCAAAAAGATTGTAAAGAAAATCTGTAGGATTAAAAAGAGCACCAACAGCTTTTGATATGGAAGATTTATTTCTGTTTCCAGCTTCATATCCACTACTGGGAAGCCCTTGAATGTTGTAGCGCCCAGCTGGATTTAAAGGAACATTTTTTACATCAATAGCCAAATATCCAGTTAATTGATAAGGTCTTATTACAACTTCTTCGAGTGCAAATGCTAAAACAGTTAGTTTGAATTTTGGATTTTCAAACTTCAACATGTCTTGAGTCACAGCTACTTTTAGTGATTTATATCCTAAATATGAGAAATAGAGGGTGTCTTTAGGTTTCGCTTCAATTTCAAAAACACCCTTATCATTTGAAATGGATCCTACGATAGTGTTGAGGTTGAGTACGTGGACACTATTCATAGTGACCTGTGTAATTTCGTTTTCGATTGTTCCCCTGAGGACTTGTCTTTCAGGTTCTTGGGCTAAAGCCAGACTTGTGAATAACAGAAAAAAGGTCAGAAAACCATTAAATATCTTATAACTCATATTGTAAAAGTATAAAGAAAAATATCGAAGCCCAGTAAATATCTTTTTTTGTTAATAAATTAACGAATGAAGTTTAGTTTCTTGATCTACGACCAAAGCCACCAGGCTTATTACTTTTAGCACCATAAGCTGGTTTTGATCCAGAATTTGATCTTCGAGGTGAGCTGCTAGATTGTTCTCTTTTTTTATCAGGATTGTTGTTAAAACCTCTTCTTTTACCGTGGTCATATCCACCACCTCCCGAGCCTCCGGATGAATTCGATTTTTTATTGTAGCTACCACCACCAGATGAGCTTCCACCTTTATTAAAGTTTTTTCTTTTTCCACCGCCGCTTCTCCCTCTAGGAGCTTTCTCAGAAACCTCTACATTTATGAAGCGTCCGTTTAACTGGAAGTCAGTGAATTTTTCTAAAACTTTTTCTTGTAAACTGTTGGGAGTGTTGAAAAAAGAAAAACTTTCCATTACATCAACATGAAAGATGTCGTCTGTGTCAATTTCTAAAGTTGATTTTAAAAAATCTTTAAGCGCCATCCAGTTATAATCATCACGTTCTCCAACATTGATAAAATATCTTGTTGTCTCTTTTTTGTTGTGTTTCGTTTTTTCTGATGGGTTGTCTTCAAACTTACTATTAAGGTCTTTTGACTTTTTGTAGTAATTATGAAAACGAGCAAACTCTACAGAAACTAGACGTTGAATAAGCTCTTCTTTACTTAAGTCCTCTAATTCAGCCTCAACCTTTGGAAGGTAATTAAAGATGTCTTCGTTAACTGTTGTGTTTTTGATTTTTTGTGCTAAGGAATATAGTTGCGTTTCACAAATCTCGATTCCAGTAGGAATCTTTTTCATTTCAATATTTAACTGAATTTTCTTTTCAATTGCACGAATTTTGCGAGACTCACTTTGCGTAACAATAATCATGGAAATCCCTTGATTTCCAGCACGACCAGTCCTACCACTTCTGTGGGTATAGGTTTCTATTTCATCAGGAAGTTGGTAATGAATTACGTGGGTAATGTTATCAACATCAATGCCACGAGCAGCTACATCAGTTGCAACTAACATTTGAATCTGTTTGTTACGGAATGATTTCATTACTAAATCACGCTGATTTTGACTAAGATCACCATGAAGTGCTCCGGCATTATATCCGTCTTCGATTAATTTTTCAGCTACACTTTGAGTATCTCTTTTAGTTCTACAAAAAACTACAGAGAAAATATCTGGATGTGCATCAGCTAAGCGTCTTAATGCAGGGTAACGATCTCTTCCGCTTACCTTATAGTATTCGTGGCTAACATTTTTTGTTCCTGCATTTCGTGTACCTACTGTAATTTCTTCTGGGTTATGCATGAATTTTTTTGCAATAACAGAAACTTCTTTAGGCATGGTTGCCGAAAACAACCAGGTATTTTTTTCGTCAGGAGTATGAGATAAAATTTCAGTAATATCTTCAAAGAATCCCATGTTAAGCATTTCATCTGCTTCATCTAAAACACAGTATTCAATTTTAGATACATTTACCAGTCTTCTGCGAATCATATCCTGCATTCGTCCTGGAGTAGCAACTAAAATCTGAGCTCCTTTCTTAACAGCTCTAGCTTGATCGGTAATGCTTGCTCCACCATAAATGGCAACAACATTAACTCCTTTTATGTGCTTAGAGTAGTTTTTTATTTCTTGGGTAATTTGTAAACACAGCTCTCTTGTAGGGGATAGAATAAGCCCTTGAGTCGTTTTGCTTTTTGGATCAATTTTTTGAAGCATTGGGAAACCAAATGCTGCCGTTTTTCCTGTTCCAGTTTGAGCCAAAGAAACGATATCTGTATCTTTTTCAAGTAGGATTGGAATTGCTTTTTCTTGTACTTCAGAAGGGTGTTCAAACCCCATGTCTTCAATTGCCTTTAATAAGGCTTCGTTAAGACCAAGTTCTTGGAATGTTTTCATTGGTGCAAAGGTACTGCTAATAATTGAGTTAATGTTTCAATAAGCCTTTTAAATAATAAGCTTAAATAGCTGAATTTAAGTCTTTTATGAAAAAAATAAATGCTTTTGCTCTATGGCTTATTGTGTTCTTGACCTTTTTTTCTAATTCCGCAAATGTTTTTGAGTGACCTGTAGGTACGAAAATAGGATCATATCCAAAGCCTCCTTCACCTCTTTTTTCGTCTATTAAAGTTCCTCTAATAATCCCTTCAAAAAGGGATCTTTTGCCTTTTATATCAGCAGCGATTATTGTTCTAAATTGGCCACTTTTATTTTCTTTATCCTTTAGGTTTTTCCATACCTTTTTGATGTTATTATCATTGTTTTTATCTTCCCCAGCATAACGAGCAGAATATACTCCTGGCGCTCCGTTTAAGGAGTCAATTTCAAGACCAGAATCGTCAGAAAAGCAATCATAGCCATAATGGTCTTTAACATAAGTAACCTTTATCCTTGCATTTTCTTCTAATGTAGCGCCTGTTTCTTCGATTTCTTCAGTACAATTTATGTCGCTTAAGCTTAAGATTTCTATCCCCTCTGGAACCATTTCTTTAACTTCTTTAAGTTTATTTAAGTTATGCGTTGCAAATACAAGTTTCATATAGTTTTTTTTAACGGTGGTGGTAAGGTTCGTTTTTGAGAATTGTGTTGGCTCTATACAGTTGTTCAACAAAAAAAAGACGAATCATTTGATGGGAAAAAGTCATTTGAGAAAGTGAAATCTTTGCTTTGTATTTTTGTTGTAACGTTTTTGAAAACCCATAAGGCCCGCCTATTATAAAAATCAAACGCTTACATCCTGAGCTCATTTTTTTGTTTAAGTATTCTGAAAACCCTACGGATGAAAATTCTTTTCCATTTTCATCTAAAAAAACAACAACATCTGAAATCCGGATTTGATTTTCGATCAATTCTCCTTCTTTAGTTTTTTGTTGTTCCTTCGAAAGGTTTTTAGCATCTTTAATATCAGGAATTACAAGAAGTGTAAATTTTATATAATGTTTTAATCGGTTTTCGTAATTTGAAATTAGCTTTTGAAGATTAGGATCATCTGTTTTTCCAATGCAAATCAATTGTATTTCCATGGGACAAAATTACAAAACTTCTTTCACTATTGATTTATATAGGATTAAAACACCTTTCTTTTTAAAAATATCCTCTAACTTATAAGAAGTTGATTGGGTATTAGTATTTTTGGTAAACCTTATTGTTATGAAAGAAAAACTAAAAAAAATTCCTGTATTAGGTCAATTGATTAAAGCATTGGAGTTAATTAAACTTCCAGGGGCAAATAGTTTTTCTTTTTATGATCTGGTTGAAATGTATCTGGTAGGTCTTGTTCGAGGAGCTTTTACGGCTCGTGCCGGGAGTGTTTCATTTAGTTTTTTTATGGCTTTATTCCCATTTTTACTCTTTGTTTTGAATTTACTTCCATTCATACCAATTCAAAATTTTGATGGTGTTTTACTTGAGTTTATTGAAGCTTTACTTCCTCAAGAAACTCATGCTTTCTTTACAACTATTTTTCAAGACATTCAGAGTAAACCCAGAGGGGGATTACTTTCGTCGGTTTTTATTTTATCAATTTTTTTAACTGCAAACGGAGTTAGTTCCATCTTTGCTAGTTTTGAGGAGTCTTATCATATTAATCTTACAAGAAATTTTTTCAAACAATACTTTATTGCCGTTGGAGTAAGTGTTCTTCTAGCATTTCTATTGCTTCTAGCAGTTGCTGTTTTTATATTTTTTGAAATTTATTTTTTGAAAAAGCTTCCGGATTTTGTGCCTAATACCATTAACTGGATCCGAATAGGACAGCTCTTCTTTTTTGTAATTTTGGCTTATTTTTCAATTTCAACTTTATATTTTTTCGGGACGGTTGAAGGAAGAATTTCTCGCTTTTTCTCTCCAGGTGCATTTATGACTACTTTATTGTTAATTTCAAGTACTTATCTGTTTGGAATATATGTCGATCGATTTTCAACATATAATCAGCTTTATGGATCAATAGGGGCTTTGTTATTGTTTATGCTATACACTTGGATTAATTCTATTTTACTATTATTGGGATTTGAGCTCAATGCGACACTAAATAAGTTAAACAAGAAATCTAAAGTCAATATATCAGACGAAAAAAGTTAAATTATGCACTTTTTTATTGATGTATTACTTCCATTACCCTTGCCTAAGCCATTTACATATTGGGTTACTGAAGAGGAGTATAATTTTTTAACTCCTGGGTTTCGCGTGGGCGTTCCTTTTGGAAAAAGCAAAATGTATACAGGAATTGTATATGCTAAACACCAAGTTGCTCCACAAACTTACGAACCTAAGACTATTGAAGTTATTTTAGATGACCACCCTATTGTAACTAATGAACAGATTCGGCTTTGGGAATGGATGTCAGCTTATTATTTATGTTCTATGGGATCTGTTCTCAGAGCTGCGCTTCCTTCTGCTTTGCTTTTAACAAGTGAAACTTTAATTCGTAAAAATAATGAAGTTGAAGTTAAGGAAGATCATCTTTCTGATGATGAATATCTTATTTATGAGGCACTTGACAAGAAAACACTAACTGTTGATGAAATCAGAAAGATTGTTGAGCGCAAGCACATTTTTCCTCTGATACAGTCTTTGCTTGAAAAAGATCTTATCCAATCGTATCAAGAATTAAAAGAAAAATTTAAGCCTAAGCGTGTACGATATGTTCAAATAGTAGAAGCATATAGGGCAGAGCAAAAATTAGAACAATTATTTGAGGTGCTTAATAAAGCACCAAAACAAAGTGCATTATTGCTTGGGATATATAGCATAGAGCCCAGGCTTGAACAATGGACAAAGGCAAGTTTACTGCTGAAACAAACAGGCTCTACGAGTGCTGCACTCAAAACACTCCTCGATAAAGGATATGTATCAGAATCTTTTTTTGAAGAAGATCGAATTCCCTATGTGCCATCTACTTTTAAGAGTGAAATTAAATTATCACTAAAGCAAAAGGAAGCTTTTGATTCTTTGGAAAAGCAATTTAAAAATCAAGATGTAGTGCTTTTAGAGGGGGTAACTTCTTCTGGAAAAACAGAAGTTTATTTTGATTTAATGGAGCAAGTTTTAGCAAAAAACAAGCAAGTATTGTATTTGCTTCCTGAAATCTCTTTGACTTCTCAAATGATTCATCGTTTGCAAGATAGATTTGGTTCTAAGGTTGTTGTTTATCACTCAAAATTTTCAATACATGAACGGGTAGAAGTCTGGAATAACATCATCAAAAAACAAGAGAAAGCTCAGATCGTTTTAGGGGCCCGCTCATCGGTTTTTCTGCCCTTCAGAGACTTGGGGTTGATTATTGTTGACGAAGAGCATGAGAGCTCCTTTAAACAGTTTGATCCTGCTCCACGATATCATGCTCGGGATACGGCTATTGTTTTAGGAAAAATCCAAGGGGCAAAGGTTATGTTAGGATCGGCAACTCCTTCCATCGAGACCCGTTTTAATGTAGAACGAAAAAAATATGGCTACGCACAACTCAAAGCCAGATTCGGGGGTATTTTAATGCCAAGAATTGAGTGTATAGATCTTAAAGAAGCGCACCGTAAAAAGGAAATGACTGGCTTTTTTTCAAAAGAATTAATAACTGCAATTAAGTCTGTTTTGGAAAATAATAAGCAAGTTATCTTATTTCAAAACAGGAGAGGTTATGCACCAGTAATGGAATGTTTCACTTGCGGTCACATTCCTCAGTGTACAAATTGTGATGTTACATTAACCTATCATCAATACAACCAACAACTTCGATGTCATTATTGTGGGTACCACATTGCAAAGCCAATTTCTTGTAGTGCTTGCGGTAGTAATTCTTTGAATGTAAAGGGAATGGGAACTCAGCAAATAGAAGAGCAAGTAAACGAATTGTTTCCTGAATACCAGGTTGCTAGAATGGATTGGGACAGTACACGAGGGAAGCGATCTTTTGATAACATTATCGATTCATTTACTCAAGGGAAAGTTCAGATTTTGGTTGGAACTCAAATGCTAACCAAAGGATTGGATTTTAAAAAGGTAGCTTTGGTTGGTGTTTTAAATGCCGATCCCCTATTAAATTTTCCTGAATTTAGAGCTCATGAACGCAGTTTTCAAATGCTTTCTCAAGTAGCAGGGAGATCAGGACGTTTTAAAGAACAAGGGCAAGTTTTAATTCAGTCTTATACTCCTGAACACCCTGTTTTACTTCAGGTAATTAATAACGACTATGAAAAACTCTTTTCTACGCAACTTCGGGAACGAAAAGAGTATCAATATCCACCGTTCTTTAGACTCATAAGAATTACTCTTAAATCTAAAGATTATCACCAAGTAGATCAAGCATCTCAATGGCTTGTAAACGCATTGAATTTAAGCCTACAAGGATCTGTACTAGGCCCTGTAGATCCAACAATAGCTCGTGTTCGTAATCTGTATCACAAACAATTACTTATTAAGTTTCTTGACAATGCTAGTCGTAATAAAATAAAAGAAATAGTTGTTTCGTCCTTAAAAAGCTTTGAAGCAATTGGAGCTTATAGGAGCATTCGAGTCTCTATAGATGTTGATCCTCAATAGCGGCTTGACCAAAATTCCCTAAAGACTTTTCGTTTAGAACGACTTAAAGGAATTGATTTGTTATTTAGGAAAATGGTGTTTTGTGAAAAATTAGCAACTTCTTCAGTGTTTATAATATAAGATTTGTGGCATCTAAAAAAATAATTATCAGGAATACGCTCTTGAATTCCTTTCATAGAAGACAATACAATGTATTTTTTTTGAGGCGTAACTATTTTAATATAATCACCCATAGCTTCAATCCATTGAATCGATGAAAGGGATATTTTTTCTATTTTAAGATTGCATTTTACTTCTAAGTTTTTTTTGAGTTCTTGAGTAATGGGTTTTGAAGCTATTTCATTATCTTTAATCCGATCAATGGTTACTTCAAAACGATTAAGGGTAAAAGGTTTCTGTAAGAAATCTAAGACACCTAACTCGAATCCTTTTACAGCATGTTTAGATTTTTTGGAAGTGAAAATAACTTTATTTTGTATTCCGTTTTGTTCAATGAAGTTGAAAATTCTATCTTCATTTTCTGAGGGATCCATAATCATTAAATCGGTACTTTCGCGTTGAAGAAAACTCTTTAAGTCATTGAAATTAGAAAACTCATTCAAAAGGGTTAATTCAGGAATTTCTTTTAAACGTTGTTTAACCTGGAGCCGTGCAACATCGTTGGGATCTAGAAGTAGGTAATTCAGTTTCATGGAGGTAATTCTATCTCAAAGTTAAAATAAATTAATTGATATTACTTTATGAGTGTAAAAAAGACTGATAAATGTTTGGTATACCTAGCTATTTGCTTATTTTTGCACACTTAAAATTATATAAATATGAATCATTACGAAACTGTTTTCATTCTAAATCCCGTTTTATCTGATGAACAGATAAAGGAAACAGTTAAGAAATTTGAAGACCTTTTGAAAGCAAAAGGAGCCAAGTTTGTTAACAAAGAAGATTGGGGGCTAAAGAAATTAGCTTATCCAATTCAAAACAAAAAAAGTGGCTTTTACCACCTTTTTGAATTTACTGCTCCCGGAGACGCCGTTGCACCCCTAGAAGTAGAATTCCGAAGAGATGAGCGTATCATGCGATACCTTACCGTAAGTCTTGACAAGCATGCGATTGCTTGGGCAGAAAAAAGAGCAAAAAAATCTAAAGCAAAAGCCTAGTAGTTATGTCGAAAATTGAAGAACAATCAAAAGGGAGAAAAGAAGGAGAAATCCGTTATTTAACTCCATTAAATATTGAAACAAACAACAAAAAGAAATACTGTCGTTTTAAAAGATCTGGTATTAAATACATAGATTACAAAGACGGAGATTTCTTAATTAAATTTGTTAACGAACAAGGAAAATTACTTCCTCGTCGCTTGACTGGAACTTCTTTGAAATATCAAAGAAAAGTTTCTGTAGCTGTTAAAAGAGCTCGTCATTTAGCTTTAATGCCTTACGTAGGTGATTTATTAAAATAAAAACTTAGATCAATGGAACTGATACTCAGAGAAGATGTACAAAACCTTGGATTTAAGGACGACATCGTAAAAGTAAAAAACGGATTTGGCCGTAACTATTTAATCCCAAACGGGAAAGCAGTTATTGCGACTTCTTCCGCAAGAAAAGTGCTTGCAGAAAATTTGAAACAACGGGCACACAAAGAACAAAAGTTAGTTGATGACGCGAATAAAGTTGCCAAAAAACTTCAAGGATTTGAAATTAAAATCAAATCTAAAGTAGGAACTGGTGATAAATTATTTGGATCCGTAGGGAGCCAAGATGTTGCTGATGCATTTGAAAAAAATGGTCAAGCAGTTGAAAAGAAATTTATTACTCTTCCTGGTAAAACAATCAAGCGTTTAGGGGCTTATGAAGCTACAGTTCGGATACATAGAGCTGTTGTTGTACAAGTTGCTTTCGAAATTATTGCTGAATAAGTAAAATTTCGAATTGCTAAAAAAATCAGCCCCACTTTCTAAGGTGGGGTTTTTTTATGGAATATAAACGACTATCTACGGAACAATTTGAAGCGCTTCATCAAGAATTTGCTACTTTTTTAGCTGCCAATTCTATTGATAAAAAAGAATGGGATCGGTTAAAAGAATACGAAATAGAAATAGCGGAATCTCATCTAGATTCATTCAGTGATTTGGTTTGGAATGATGTGCTTAAAAAGAATATTTTTATTGATCATATCAACCCAAAACATTACTTTTTGTTTGAATGTTTAGAAGAAGAAATGAATTTAATTTTAATAAAAACCGAAGAACAATCTATAGACCTTTCAAACCCCGAAGGGTTTCTTTGGATGGAAAAAAACTTTCAATCTGATAGTATTAGTTTATTTCAATCACAAAAGAAATATAAAAACCGAAAACGTGATATTTTTGATTTAATTCAAAAAGGTGGAAATATTACAGATGGCACTTACTTTAAAAGTATCGCCTCTTTTCTTTCAAATCCTAGTTAAAAGTAGGATATTTGTTTTAAGCTTAATAGATTCAATTAAATGAAACCGTCAATACCAAAGGGTACTAGAGATTTTTCACCTAAAGTAGTTGCTCAACGCAACTACCTCAAAAACATACTTTCTTCTACTTTTGAAACTTATGGGTTTGAACCTATTGAAACCCCATCATTTGAAAAAACTTCAACATTACTAGGAAAGTATGGGGAAGAGGGCGATCGTTTAATTTTCAAAATTCTAAATTCTGGCGATAAGCTAAAGAAGGCAAACTTAGAAGCATTAGCACAAAATAAGCTTGCAGCTTTTTCAAATTCTCTATCTGAAAAAGCACTACGATATGATTTAACGGTCCCTTTTGCTCGTTATGTTGTGCAACATCAAAACGAAATAAATTTCCCTTTTAAACGCTATCAAATTCAACCTGTCTGGAGAGCCGATCGACCACAACACGGTCGTTTTCAAGAGTTTTTTCAATGTGATGCCGATACAGTTGGAAGCACCTCTCTTTGGCAAGAAGTTGAACTTTGTGGTTTGTATGATCATGTTTTTGATAAACTTAATCTTCACGGGACATGTTTAAAAATTAACAACCGAAAAATTCTAGCAGGTATTGTTGAGGTTTTAGGAGCTTCTGATCGTATTATTGATTTTACTGTGGCTCTTGATAAATTAGATAAAATAGGTCAAGAAGGAGTAGTACAAGAATTACTAACTAAAGGGTTTACTTCAAAGGCTATTGACAAGGTAAAACCACTCATGGAATTGAAAGGAGATATTAATAGCAAACTTGAACTTTTATCAAGTTTCTTGTTAAACTCTGAAGTAGGTTTAAAAGGAGTTGAGGAATTACGTTTTGTAGTGGATCAAGTTTCTTTAATTGGATTAAAATCTATGTCATTAGATGTCGATATAACTTTAGCTCGAGGGCTTAACTACTATACAGGGTGTATTTTTGAAGTTGCTGCGCCAGCGGGTGTTAAAATGGGTTCTATTGGTGGTGGAGGTCGTTATGACGATCTTACCGCAGGCTTCGGACTTAAAGATACAAGTGGGGTTGGAATTTCTTTTGGATTTGACCGTATTTACTTGGTTTTAGAAGAACTCGATTTATTTCCATCATCAGCTCAAAATGGAACACAAATTCTTTTTGCAAATTTTGGTGATGAATTTGCTCTTAAGTGTAATCAGATGATTAAAATTCTTCGCGAGCATAACATTCGCTCTGAGTTTTATCCTGAAGCTTCTAAGATGAAGAAACAATTTTCTTATGCAAATTCAAAGTCTATTCCATTTCTAGTAGTTATTGGGCCAAATGAACTAGCATCAAAAAGTTTTGTTTTCAAAAATATGGACTCAGGAAACCAAACAAACCATTCTTTGTCGGATTACCTTAATGTTATAGTTTATGCTTTAGAGGTTTAGTTTGTTCTAAAAGAGTATACTCCCGAATTACTTTTGTTTCCATTTGCATCTACCGCTACTACTTTCCAGCTATAGGTAGCATTACTTTCAACAGCGATTACTGTTTCTGTG
>Ga0206126_10000161_pt1 | contig 91763 bp, 79 predicted proteins | sample Helgoland_Spring_5_FD_148621 | JGI IMG/M metagenome (GOLD analysis project Ga0206126, IMG submission 148621) | Pelagic subsurface seawater microbial communities from Kabeltonne, Helgoland, North Sea - Helgoland_Spring_Bloom_20160412_1 | ecosystem: Environmental > Aquatic > Marine > Epipelagic ...
CACCTAAGGAAGCGGCAGAAATGCCTTTTCCCAAAGATGAAACCACACCACCAGTTACAAAAATAAAACGCGTCATAGCGACCCTGTACAGATCAGAATTGTTAAAAAAAAGTCTCTTTGGAAGGTAAATTGGCTTTGAAAACTTATGATAATAGCCGTGGACCCATCCGCCTTAAGATGGGAGGCTATTTTGCCACAAACACCGATAGCAATCCACTGTCTTCTACATAGAATCAACTTGCCAATGAATCATTTGACCGATTTCATCAGAACTAGCGAGCCAATCCTCACAAACCCACAAATCTCCCACGGCAATCAACTGCTCATCTACATAAAAGAGTGGCACTCTATGGCGCAACCAAGGAGCCAATTCATATTCCAATAAAAGCTTTTTCAAACTATTTGAATGACCCCGTCCCGCCGGCTTACAGCGCTCACCCCCCTGACGAAATCGAACATCCACTTGCTTCACTGTAGACTTAATACCTTGACCCATCTGCTTGTCTGCTCGCAGATGATTATCATCATCTAAGTCTAGTTGTTTTTGCATATCCCAACTGAAAATTTGTTCGGCCTTAAATTCCTGTTCAGTGCACTGAAGTAAATAAAGACGATCTTTAAATCGCGACCAACGCTGAGATTGCCAATTAACCTCTGGAGAGGCATCTTGCCGCGCATTGAGCACTGAGGTTAGAACCTCGTCAATAATTGTTATACCTGGCGGCATTAGCCCCTGTAATTCTGACCAATAGCGCAGAATGTTTTTCTGCCTTAGAGACGAAAGCATTAATAGGGCGTCAATTGAAATTGACCAGCCAGCCCGCTCTGCCTTTAAATCCACTGCGTCTAAATCAATAACAGCCAACTCTTTAGCGAGCTGATCAGATTCTGAATTAAGGTCGGCGGTTCGCTTCAGGCTTTGAGTATAGTCAGGCCAACGTTGAGCAATCTGTGGAATAACCGCATTTCGCAAATAATTACGATCAAATCGGTTATCTAAATTACTTTCGTCTTCAATCCATGCAAGATTTCGACGCTGCGCTTCATTTTCCAGCACCGATTTAGCACACTCTAAAAAGGGTCTTACCAAATAACCCTTACCTAGGGCTCTGTTATTCGGCATGCCCGATAGCCCCTTAGCACCAGCACCTCGCATTAGCCTATAAAGTACCGTTTCTGCCTGATCATCAGCATGATGCCCCAGAAACAACAGCCCATTGGGCGCTAGAATTCCTTCAAATACTGCGTACCTAGCCTTGCGAGCCTCTGCCTCTAGACCCTCGCCGGAATTCACTAAAGTCACTTTTTCAGCCACCAAGGCAACACCTAACTGCTGACAATACTGGGCAACCTGCGCCTGCCAATTATCCGCATTATCAGATATACCATGATTAATATGGACCGCAGTGATTAGCTCAGGATTCACCCTTTCGGCCAGCAGGGTGAGAAGCAACATAGAGTCCAAACCACCACTAACAGCCACCAATAGTTGAGGTGCGCTTTCAATAGACTGATTCCAAGTATCCAGCGCAGAATTGAGTACATTTTTTATCGACATGCTATTCAACTCCTCCTTGGTCTTGGCAATAGTCCTCATAAATACTGGTATCATCGTCAGCTTTGGACTCAGCATGTGTTGCGGCTTCGACCTCTCGATGAAACTGCTGTCGAGTTAATAGGGTACAGTTTTCGGTTTTTGGATCAAAGGTAATTATCACCTCACCAGCCTTAAGAAGCGCCCTTACCTGCGCCACCTTGCTGGAAAAATCTACTTCCTGAGCACCATAGTCGGTCCCCTCTCGAAGAATAAATTCTTCGATAATAGCCGTCATAATTTCAGCATTTAGACGCTCAGCTGGTATTTCAATCACTTCAAATTCCTTACTTCATTGATCCTAAAATCATGCTGCGCTGTAATCCCATCATGATTTAATGCAATAATACTATTGTCCCATAAAATATCACTGTGCGAATAACTATTAATTATGCTCGATATCGTTCTGTATGAACCCGAAATCCCACCCAACACCGGCAATATTATTCGCCTGTGCGCGAATACTGGCTTTAACTTACATTTAATTGAGCCTATTGGGTTTGACTTGGATGATAAAAAATTGCGCCGTGCAGGTCTGGATTATTTGGAATTTCAATCGCTTCAGGTGCATGCAAGCTGGAGTGCCTATCTGGAAAAGGTGCAACCTAAAACGGTCTACGGGCTTAGCACCAAGGGTAAAAAATGCTTTTCAAAGGTACGCTATGAAGCGGGCGACTGCCTGTTATTTGGCCCTGAAACTCGCGGCTTACCCGAGGAAGTTCGCGCCAATATTGGTGAAGGCGTGATTCGCCTACCTATGCAACCCGATAGCCGCAGTCTCAACCTCTCCAATGCAGTTTCTATTGTCACTTATGAAGCATGGCGTCAATTGGGTTTTAGTGGCAGCCAGAACATCGACGAGGACATTAGCTAATGTCAGAGTCAATTGGTCTTTTTTACGGTAGCTCTACCTGCTATACCGAGATGGCGGCGGAAAAAATTCGCGATGCTATTCATCAAAAACTCCCCTCTATTAGTATCAATGTGCACAATATTGCCGATGACTGCATTTCATCGCTTAAGGACTATGAGTACCTTATTCTGGGCATTCCTACCTGGGACTATGGTGAGCTTCAGGAAGACTGGGAAAATCACTGGCAGGCACTGGATAATATTGATTTGTCCGATAAACAGGTTGCATTGTTTGGTCTCGGCGATCAAATTGGCTACCCTCAATGGTTCCAAGATGCCCTAGGCTACCTATGGGCCAAAGTGGTTAATCAGGGTGCTTCTACTGTAGGGCTGTGGCCCAATGAAGGCTATGAATTCGAGGAGTCAAAAGCACTGACTGATGACAAAAAATTCTTTTTAGGTCTGGCCCTTGATGATGAAAATCAATTTGAAAAAACAGATGACTATGTAGACCAATGGTGCCAACAGATACTGCATGAATTCGACCTTATCACTCATGGCTAATTCAGATTTATCCTGCATCAAAACAGCAACCATTGAATGGCGTGACAATGCGCCTTTTTGCACTGAGTTTGATGATTTTTACTATCGTAGTAAACAGCCTTTTTCAGAACATGGCTTAAAAGAAACTGACTACCTTTTTATACAGCAAAATAATTTATCCTCACGTTGGCAGGGCTTAGACAGCCTGCCATCACAAAATAAAACTTTCTCGATTGGTGAGACGGGCTTTGGTACTGGGCTTAATTTTCTAACTGCCTGTGATCTCTGGTTAAAAACAGCACCTAGGGATTGGCGGCTAAAATTTATATCCACTGAAATTAGACCACTTTCAGCTGATGACTTACAGGCTATTTATGCTAGCTGGTCGGTATTTTCAGACTTATCAAAAGAACTTCTCGAAAAGTATCCAATTTTAACGCCTGGAGTTCATTTGATTGAATTAGCTCAGGGGCGTATTCAACTAATATTGATGCTAGGTGACGCCAATCAGATGCTTTCAAGCATTGCTGAAAGTCCCGATAGTGCATTAGCCCTGCATCAAAAAAAGGCTATTGATGCCTGGTTCCTTGATGGCTTTACTCCAGCTAAAAACCCAGAACTTTGGTCTGATGAGATATTTAACAGCATTGCATCACTGTCAGCAGAAAATACCACGTTTGCCACCTTTACCTGTGCATCAGCCGTTAGAAAAGGGCTGTCTAACGTAGGATTTAATACTCAAAAAGTCAGCGGATTTAGTGACAAAAGAGAATCCCTTAAAGGACAGTTTGAAAGTCAGCCATTAAATACCCCAGCATCAGTTACCCATTGGTTTCTTGATCAACAACCCAAACAGTCAGAGCGCAAAACTGCGATTGTTTTAGGCGCGGGTATTGCTGGCTGTACCGCCGCAAGCGCACTAGCAAAAAGAGGCTACAGGGTGACTGTTATTGATCGTCATCAAACCGTTGCCAATGAGGGCTCTGGAAATTTACAGGCGGTGGTATACCCCAAGCTTTCAAAACAAAATGATGCGTTGCCGCGAATTAATTTAACCGCTATGACAATGGCCAGCAGATTCTACAAGCCATACTGGGATCAGGGTTTAGGCTCACAATGCGGTGTACTCTTATTACCAGATAGCGAAAAATCTCGCACCAACCTTGAGCAAATCGCTGAACGTTATGCGCAACATAAAAGGCTTGTTACCGCTGTAGATAACTCACAAATATGTCATTTAAGCGGACTTTCATTACAGGCACAGCAGGGTCTATTTTTTCCTCAGTTAGGCTGGCTTCCTCCGCAGGCAGTCTGCCAACAACTATTAAAAGAACAATGCATACCTCTCGCGAGTGCAGATATTAAAAAGATTCATCGATGCACTGATAGCCAACAGTGGCGACTGATTGATGAATCGGACAACGCCATTGCTAGCGCAGATATTCTGGTGCTGGCAACCGCCTATGAATGTCAGCAATTTCCACAAACTGAGTTTTTGTCAGTGAATCAGTTGCGTGGGCAGGTAACTCATTTACCTCAGCAGCAAGCGGCTAGTAATTTGAAAACGGTTATTTGCGGCAAAGGCTATATTGCACCTATAACCAACGGCCTACAAAGCTGCGGAGCTTCCTATAATAAAGGGGTTATTTCCAAGCAAACTCGTGCTGAGGATCACAGCGCCAATTTACACATGATGCAAAATACAGATCCTGGGTTAGCCGAGGCCATTCAGTACTCAGAAAAAGACAGTTTTGACGGCAGGGCAAACTATAGAGGTACCACCAATGACTACCTACCTATTGTAGGGCCAGTGCCCAATGCAGAACTATTTAAGCAGCAGTATGACGCGCTGCGTCGCGATGCTACCACCACAGTGGATAGCCTTGGAAACTACTTCCCCAATCTCTATATTCATTGTGGTCTTGGCTCGAGAGGCCTAAGCTATGCGCCACTAACAGCAGAATTACTTGCTGCAGAGATCAATCGTGAAATATCACCCCTAGAAAGAGAACTTCGCCTGGCTATGCATCCGGCTAGATTCTTAATTAGAGATTTAAAAAGGCATAAAATTTAAGCTGATTTTTACTTGGCCGGAACTGAAGCAAGCAGGCCCTGACGATAGATTTCCGAACTACTCGTACTATCACCCAAAAGCGCAAGCACCTCAGCTAATTCCGCATAAGCGGTGGCCGATGAGCTAATCGCTATGGTTGATTTTAAATAGTCTTTTGCCTTGCCTAGAAAACCCATATGCCGGCAGATACGCCCCAAGGCCAGTAAAAGGTCTGCATCCTTGGGGTGCATAACCAACCAATTTTCACCCTGAGCTAACTGCTTAGTTGCATCCTTGAGCTTAAGCCCTCCAAAGGCTTCTACCAGCCCCTGTTGCCATTGATTTTTTAATGCTTTAGACAGAATCGATAACGCCTTTTCCCCCTCATCCGCTGCGCTCAGCGCCCTGACATAACCGCAAATCAATGCCGAATCTTGACGGAGATTTCGCGGTATCTCAGTCCAAACCGCCTGAACTTTGTTTGCTCGCGCACTGGCTGGTAAGTCTTTTTCAGGCATGGACAACAGACCGCAGTAGCAGTCTACCTGAAGCGTTGCTAGGCTGTCTTTATCCATCCCAGACTGACGTTTTATCTGCGGCAACAAAGCATACAGCGCAGACCAATCTGACTGATAACTATAGACTTTGGATAATAGCTGCAAGGAGCGACTAGATTGATTGGTCAGCGCCAAAAGCGTGCTCTTGGCTTCGTCAATTTCAGCCGATGTGATCAACCATTCAGCCAGCAGAGTATTCGCATAATCTGCTTGATCTGGATGCTGATCACGAAATTGAGTCAGTATTAAGCGCGCCTCATCCAACTGCCCATGATTTGCTGCAGCCTTAGCGGAAAATAATAAACTTACCCCTGAAAGCGGCTGATTTAACGATGGCTTATGCAATACCTTATGAGCCATCTGCCAATCATTAAGCAAAAAGGCCTGTAAGCCTTTAGCAATATTATTGGATTGCTTGTTGGCTCGCCTTGAATACCACCACTGCTTAACACCCCCAGCGCCCAACACCCATCTTAATAAAAGAAGCACCCAAATAAAGAGTAGGCTGCTGATCACAAAAATAATAGCCGCCAACCAAAAACTCATTTCAACTGTAGTATGACCCAGACTCAGTAAAACATAGCCCTGATCCTGCTCGACCAACCAGATGCTGGCAGCACCTAACAATAATGCGGCCAAAATAATCAGCAGCATTTTCCTCATCGCTGAGACTCCGCTTGCTCAGACCGCTTACTGTCTAATAGTCTTTGCTGACGCACCACCAACAAATTTTGCACTGCTTCCAGTGAGCTGTGAATGCTGGGCAATTGCTGAATAATATTTGTATCTGCTAACCGCTGAAGTCGCTGACCAATTCCCTCAGCCGACGCGGTAACTTTAAAAAATCGTTGAAGATATTCCTGCGCCTTCACTAAGGATTGCTGATAAATAACCTGCTCTTCGCGCAATAAAGCGAGTTGAGCCTGCTCAAGCATCATCTGTAAATTCTGTCGAACAGTCTGTTCTTCTGCTCTTTCTAAAATGGGCTCTATGGGGCTCTGTCGTTCACGAATTCTTATCAACCCCGAAAAATCCGCTAGGAATTTATCCAAAACCCCAACTTCCTGCGAGGTATTCTGCTGTTTGATTTGGTTTGCCAGCTCTAGAGGTTTATCAACCTCCATTACCCGCAATTTTTTGATGCTGGCCGCCAGTGCATTTAACTCAACATAGACGCCCTGCTTATCAATGTCATTGACTAATCTAAGGGCGATTATATCCGCAGCAACCGCACCGCGCACCTCGATAAGATTAGGTTCATCTATCTGCTGAAGAATGGCATCCACTGATTCAAGTAGTGCTAAGGGACTTTTTGTATTGCGTTCAGTTTGCAATCGTTGCTTGGCTAGACGCGCCAAGTACTCTGCCTCCGCCAACAACCAATCACTGCGAGTTGTTGATCCCAAATCAACCAACCGCGCACCCTGGGCATTGATTCTTAACTGTAAATTCTGAATCTGACTTTCAAGATTGAAGATATTTTGCTGTTGCTCGAGGCTTTGTTTAACTGAAATCTGAGACTGCTGTTGATTGGCCATTACCACGGGACTGATAGAACCAATTGTCAGACTATTAGCGGTGATGTTCTGAGTTTTTTGCTGCCAATCTTGCCAAAAGATCCAACCGGCCACTGAAATACCCGCCAAAAACAATAGAAAGACCAAGCGACCCAAAACCTTAAAAAAGCCCACGCCAGATTTAGGCTTGCTTGTTGGCTTTTCCTTTTTAACAACTTTGTTTTTTTCAACCTTAGCTGTTTTTGGTTTCGCCTCAGGCTTAGTTTTTTCAGTCACTGTCCATCCCCAGATTATTTTACCCCTATTAAAGGGGGGTAGATATTTGCGGTCAAGAATAATTTATTATCAAGTCTATTTATTCAAATAACTAGCAAAGCAGAAAGCTTATAGTTTATTTTTTATCCAATCCAAACAGTGCCTGTGTCACATTAATAGTATCTTCGCAGCCCTCTTCACCCGCCTGCTTTAACTTGGTGGTAGGTTTGTGCAAGAGCTTATTAGTGAGATTGCGCGCCAATGTGTTTATAACCTCGGCTGAGTCCTGTCCGCGCTCTAGGGCAACCAGTGCTTTTTCAACCTCCGCATCGCGAATCGTTTCAACACTGTCTCTAAAAGCCTTGATAGTATCGACCGCCGTTAGCTCACGTTGTTTAGAAGACCAGTTGTCGACCTCTTCATCCACAATCTGCGCAGCAAGATCAGCTGCACTCTGCCGCGCCTTAAGATTATCCTGAATAACCTCTTCTAAATCGTCAACCGTGTAAAGATAGACGTCATCCAAAGCCTCGACCTGCGGCTCAATGTCACGAGGCACTGCAATATCGACCATAAACATCGGCTTATGAAGACGTTTTTGCAGGGCAGCTTCAACCGCACCCTTACCCAGAACTGGCAACTGACTGGCTGTAGAAGTAATTACAATATCGGCTTTATGCAGATGCTCTGGCATGTCTGCCAACAAAATCGCTTCCGCAGAAAAATCTTCTGCCAGCTCTTGCGCCCGCTCCAGCGTGCGATTAGCCACAGTAATCTGACCAATTTTTTTATCACGCAAATAACGCGCAACCAACTCAATGGTTTCACCGGCACCAATTAACAAAACATGCGCGGTTTTTAAATCAGAAAAAATTTGCTCAGCTAGACTCACCGATGCATAGGCCACCGACACCGGGTTTTTACCGATTGCGGTTTCCGATCTCACGCGTTTCGCTACCGCAAAGGCCCACTGAAATGCCGCATTAAGATGCACTGATACTGTTTCAGCTTTTTGGGCTACCGAGTAAGCGGATTTTATTTGCCCAAAAATTTGTGGCTCGCCCATGACCAATGAATCTAAGCCACTGGCCACTCGAATCATATGACGAATTGCTTCATCGCCGCGCAAGCAGTAATAACAGCTTTCAATTTCGGTTACATCTAGCCCTTTTGTTGCTGCTAACCAAGCTAATAATTGTTTATCCGAAAGCTCACCAGCGGCATAAATTTCTGTTCGATTACAGGTAGAAAGTAGGGCAATTTCACTAGAATCAAGACTGACTTGAGCAGAGCGCAGCGTTTCGACAACTGTCTCAGGGGCAAAGGCAACGCGACCACGCAAATCTACCGAAGCCGATTTGTGATTAATGCCAAATACTATGATGTCAAAGGCCATCAAACTATATCCATACCCAACAGAAGGTTAAAACACTATCTTAAGACTCTGATATACGGCGAAAGTTATCTATAAGCCGAGAACAATCAGAGTGACAAAGCGCAATTTTACACTAGAGTGAGCGGTAATAGGAAAATTGCTGAAGAATAAATAAAAACTCTTAGCTCTCAGAGGACAGTTCTAGTCATAGCTGTTAACATCAACCCCAACCACTAGATTCAAAATTAATTTTAAGTATCGGCAGGCAGGAATAATGAATAACCATCTTCTGTTATGGGTAGGCGCATTACTGATAATGCTTCTATCTGGCTGTGCAACCACAAAATATCAGGCTATTAATGTCGATGGGTTTGAATCTGCTAAACCCTCATTATCCGAACTTGATAACTGGCAAATCAACGCAAAGCTAGGCATTCGAACAGCCACAGATGCTAAATCAATACGAATGCTTTGGCAGCAGCAGGGTGAAGAATACCAACTGAGACTGAATGGGCCACTGGGGTTTGGTACAGCCTTTGTAGTAGGTGATAGCGATCAAGCTGAGATCCAAAAAGGCGGACAATTAATTACCGCTAGCCCACAGCAGCTGACCATGCAGCTCACAGGTATCCCCTTACCTATTACCGCACTAAGCTGGTGGGTCAAAGGTCTGATATCCCCCAATCATTCTGCTGCCACCGATATTCAGCGCGCGCAAACAGGTCAGCTTGAAAATTTTCAACAGGCCGGATGGCAGATTAGCATTTTAAGTTACTCTCAGACCGGAGCCTATTGGACCCCGAAAAAAATAGCTGGCCGACAGGGCGAGCTTTCCTTTAAGCTTATTATCTCTGATTGGCAATTTTCTAATAACAGGGCGGCCGAGTAAAATGATCTCAATTACCCTGCCCTCACCCGCAAAAATTAATCTGTTTCTGCACATTCTTAATCGCAGAGACGACGGCTACCATAATTTACAAACATTGTTTCAGCTTCTCGATTACGGCGATCAACTTAGTTTTACCGCTAACAAGAATCCAGAAATTAATCTCACCAGCCATCTTAATGAGGTAAAGCCTGAAGATAATTTAGTCTACAAAGCGGCCAAAGCCCTGCAACAAGTCACAGACTGCCAATGGGGCTGTGATATTGATTTAGATAAAAAATTACCCATGGGTGCAGGCTTAGGGGGTGGAAGTAGCAATGCAGCCACTACCTTAGTCGGACTTAATTATTTATGGCAATGCGGATTAACCGCAAATGAGCTAGCTAATATTGGCTGTAAACTAGGTGCAGACGTACCAGTTTTCATTCACGGAATGACCGCATTTGCTGAGGGTATTGGCGAGCATTTAACCCCCGTTGAGCGCCAACAAAATTGGTATCTGATTATCACGCCGAAAATAAAGATCTCCACAAAGGAAATTTTTTCAAATAGTGAATTGACAAGGAACGCTCAAGCCATCAAAATACGCGCCCTTTCGGAGGTACAGTACAGAAATGACTGTCAACCTGTGGTTGAAACACTCTATCCACAGGTAAAACAGGCATTAGACTGGCTAAAATCCTTTGGAAGGCCGCTAATGACGGGGACTGGAGCCAGTGTGTTCTGCCCTTTCGATAGTGAAGAGGAAGCAAAACAGGTACATAAACAGGTACCAAGTAGTTGGAATTCATTTGTAGCACAGGGAATCAATCAATCCCCTCTGCATAAACAATTGAAAAATTTATAACTGGGGCGTGGCCAAGTGGTTAAGGCATCGGGTTTTGATCCCGACACTCGGAGGTTCGAATCCTCCCGCCCCAGCCATCTTTCAAATTGCAAAGTCAGGAAGAAGATGTGTCTAAATTAATGCTCTTTAGCGGTAATGCTAATCCAGAACTCGCAAACGAAGTTGCTAAATCACTTCGGATAAAACTAAGTGACTCACTTGTTAGCACCTTTTCAGACGGTGAAATCAATATTGAAATTCGCGAAAATGTTCGTGGACATGATGTATTCATTATCCAGCCTACCTGTGAGCCAACTCATCGCAACCTAATGGAACTCATTTTGATGGTCGACGCTCTTCGTCGTTCATCAGCGGAACGTATTACTGCCGTTGTTCCCTACTTTGGTTATGCTCGACAGGATCGTCGCGTTCGATCAGTGCGCGTACCCATCAGCGCCAAAGTCGTTGCTGATATGCTTTCCAATGCTGGCGTAGATCGTGTATTGACCGTTGATCTGCACGCAGAACAAATTCAAGGTTTCTTTAACTGTACTGTAGATAATATTTACGGTGCACCGGTACTTCTTGACGATATCCAACGTCAGAACTACAAAAATTTACAGGTTGTTTCGCCCGATATCGGTGGTGTTGTTAGAGCGCGCGCCGTGGCAAAACAACTCGGTTGTGACCTAGCTATTATTGATAAACGTCGTCCTTCAGCTAATGAAAGCGAAGTGATGAACCTCATCGGTGAAGTTGAAGGTCGTACCTGTCTGCTAATTGACGATATCGTTGATACCGCAGGAACGCTTTGCAAAGCCGCAGAGGCACTTAAAAAGTTTGGTGCAGAAAAAGTAGTTGCCTACGCAACTCACCCAGTGCTTTCAGGTAAAGCTATCGACAATATTACAAATTCAAGCCTCGACAAGCTAGTGGTAACAAACAGTATTCCACTCACTGAAGAAGCGAGAAAGTGCGGCAAGATCCGCACACTAACGCTAGGCAAGCTCTTAGGTGAGTCGGTAAGACGCCTTAGCAATGAAGAATCTATCAGCGCCATGTTTGTACAATAACAGGCACTGATTTTATCGCCCAATTATGGGCACTTAACTCCATTACAGGTCTGGTCGCGGTCTGTTTTGGCATATTATAGGAGACTACCATGTCTACTGATTTTACTATACACGCGAAAGGTCGCGAGGATACAGGGAAAGGTGCGAGCCGCCGCCTGCGTCGTCTGGCCGGAGAAGTACCCGCTATCGTTTACGGTGGTAAAAAAGCCCCAGCGCAAATTTCTTTATCTCAAAAAGATATTACTAAAGCGCTAGAAAACGAAGCCTTTTACTCTCACATTATCTCATTAGAAGTCGATGGCAAATCTGAAGATGTAATTATTAAAGATCTTCAGCGTCATCCCGCTAAAGCCCACGTAATGCACATGGATTTCTTCCGTGTCAGCAAAACTACCAAGCTACAAACAAGAGCACCATTACACTTCATTAATGAAGAAGAATGTGTTGGCGTTAAGTTGGGTGGTGGCTTGATTGCTCGCAGCATGACGGATATTGAAATTAGCTGTCTACCAAAAGATCTACCAGAATATATCGAAGTTGATATGGCTGAAGTAGAACTTGGTGGTTCAGTTCACCTCTCTGATATCAAACTACCTAAAGGCGTTGAAAGTGTTGCCCTGAGCCACGGTGATGATCACGATCTTCCTGTTGCTGCAGTTAACAAGCCGAAGGAAGTTGAAGAGATTTCTGATGCAGCACCTGAAACTCCAGATGCACCAGAATCTGAATCAGGTAGCGAAGAGGAAGCAAGCGAAGAGTAATCTTCATACTTGCTTAACCTAAGGCTCCGACATTGGAAACGCCCGTAGATATGATTGTAGGGCTGGGAAATCCCGGCTCTAAATATCAACGAACGCGTCATAATGCCGGAGCCGATTTCGTTAGAGAACTCGCACATTCCGTTAGCGCGACACTCAGCGCAGAAACAAAATTCTTTGGCGAAACTGCGCGCATCACACTGAATGGTAGAGATGTACGCCTATTAATCCCTAGTACCTATATGAATCGCAGTGGACAGGCAGTAAGCGCCATGGCCAAGTTTTATCAAATTGAGCCACAAAATATTCTAGTCGCTCATGACGAACTCGATCATAGCCCCGGCAGCTCAAGGCTTAAATTAGGGGGCGGTCACGGTGGTCATAACGGCTTGCGCGACATTATAAAAAGCCTCGGCAATAACAAAGAATTCGCCCGCTTACGCATTGGAATTGGTCACCCAGGGCATGCAGACCAAGTTGCAGACTATGTATTAAAAAAAGCCTCCAAAGGTGATCAGCAACTTATAGATAACAGCATCAGTGATGCACTACATCACCTGCCCCATGCCGTTGAAGGTCAATGGGAGCAAGCGATGAACCAACTTCACAGCGCTAACTAGTAGCCAAAAAGGACAACAGCATGGGTTTTAATTGTGGCATCGTCGGATTGCCAAATGTCGGCAAATCAACCTTATTCAACGCCCTGACCAAAGCAGGTATTGGCGCAGAAAACTTTCCTTTCTGCACCATCGAACCCAACACGGGCATTGTCCCCATACCCGATCAGCGCCAAGATATGATTTCCGAAATCGTTCAGCCCGAAAAACAAATACCCACCAGTATGGAATTTGTAGATATCGCTGGCCTAGTTGCCGGCGCATCAAAAGGTGAAGGTCTAGGTAACCAGTTTCTTGCTAATATTCGCGAAACCGACGCTATTGCTCACGTAGTGCGCTGTTTTGACGATGAAAACGTGATCCACGTCGAAGGCCAAATAAACCCCGCCGACGATATTGCTGTAATCAACACAGAACTCGCACTAGCCGATTTAGAAAGCGCCGAAAAAGCCCTTCAGCGATCGGCTAAAGCCGCCAAAGGCAACGATAAAGATGCCAAAGCCTTAGTGGTAGTTTTAGAGAAGGTCATTCCTCATCTAAACGAAGCGAAACCATTGCGCTCACTAGGTTTAACTGATGACGAACTCAGCGTTCTCAAGCAGCTCAATCCGCTAACTATAAAGCCGACTATGTATATCGCCAATGTCGACGAAGACGGCTTTGAAAACAACCCCTACCTTGATGCGGTCAAAGAAATTGCCGCACAGGAAGGCGCGATTGTTGTCCCAATTTGTAACAAACTAGAAGCCGAAGTCAGCGAACTCGAAGACGACGAAAAAATGGAATTCCTCGAAGAACTCGGTATGGAAGAGCCCGGTCTAAACCGTGTGATTCGCGCCGGCTATTCACTGCTAGGCCTACAAACCTACTTTACTGCAGGCCCCAAAGAAGTTCGCGCATGGACCATCCCCATCGGAGCCACCGCACCCAACGCTGCCGGTAAGATTCATACCGACTTTGAAAAAGGCTTTATTCGCGCCGAAGTGGTTGCCTATGAAGACTTTATTGCCGGTAATGGTGAACAGGGAGCAAAAGAAGCCGGAAAATGGCGACTCGAAGGCAAAGAATACATCGTACAAGACGGCGATCTGATCCACTTCCGCTTTAATGTCTAAACTAAAAGCCCTCAGTGGTCGCTGGAAATTTGGACTACTACTAGCACTGGGTACCGCCACCATGTGGGGTACCCTGCCAGTGGCTTTACACCAAGTGGTGCCCACCATCGGGCCCGCCACCAGTACCTTTTTTCGGTTTTTCATCTCCGCCCTACTGCTCACTCCCTATCTGCTAATTACCCAAAAAATCATCAACGGGCATAAGCTAAAATCACCCAAACTATTATCCATGACCTTAATCGCAGGGCTTCTGCTCACCGGTAACTACGGCTTTTACATTCTCGGCCTAGAAAAAACCTCAGCAGAAGCCACACAGGTCATGATTCAGCTCGCCCCAATGCTACTGCTACTAGCAGGCCTGTGGTTATTTAAAGAACAATTGACCCGCACTCAATGGCTAGGCTTTATTGGGTTTGCCTTAGGACTAATACTATTTTTTGAACGCCAGATAGGCCAGTTACTCATCGAATTTGGCGACTATGGCCTAGGGTTGCTGTTTATTATGCTGTCAGCCATCTTTTGGACCGGCTATGCCATTATCCAAAAGTTTCTGCTCAACGACTTCCAATCATCCGAAACCATGCTGGTTCTCTATTGGATAGGTAGCCTAGTGTTTCTTCCCCTCAGTGACTTCTCTACATTAGGGCAATTAAGTAGCCTACAATGGGCCGCACTGCTATTTTGCGGGCTAAACACATTCATTGCCTACGGATGCTTTGCTGAAGCCATGGTGCACTTAGAAGCCTCTAGAGTCAGCGCAATCATCGCCATCACCCCACTATTCACCATTGCCATCGCCCAGCTAATGCCTATTTCAGATATGGCTGTAGAACCACTGACAGGGCTATCTATTTTAGGTGCAATACTGGTGGTCAGCGGATCCATTGCCACTGCCATAGCTAAGAAAACCTCAGTAAATTAATAGAAAAAGTTAGCAAGCCGATAAAATCGCCTAACATCAGTGATATAACAGGGGAATGGCTTGACAAACAGGCTATCTGTAGCGAAAATGCGCGCCCGTTCCAAGAGTAACTGCAATAGTTGGAACGGCTTCCAACATCTTAGTGGCTACGTAGCTCAGCTGGTTAGAGCACAGCATTCATAATGCTGGGGTCGGTGGTTCAAGTCCACCCGTAGCTACCATTAACATCAATAAGTTATTTTCAGCATAGAGCTTTTTATTGGTTAACCAGTTTAGTCAACATTGACTCAAAGGTGTATCCAAAAACAAACAAAGCATAACCAAGAGGCCATATATGCGTATAGCTTTCTGGTCTGCAAAAGCTGGTAATAAGGCTATTTTTAGCTATCAGCCGCCAATAAACATATGGTTTGGTAATAGCTCTAACTGAGATATTATTACTCTTAATCATTGAATGCCCGGGATAATGACCCATGGTTGTTTCTAATTGTTTTTCATTTCTTAAAAACTCTGAAATTTTCGGTCTAGAATATTTTTCCATACTTAGCAGATATGGCATATCAATATCATAATAATGCTCATTATTTATTCGCGTTGCCTCAGCCTTTTGTATTCTTTGCACCTCTTTAAGACAAATCTTATCAATGGATTTATCTACCTCCTCCTGATAACCAACTTTCACTAACCTCCATCCTTGGTAATAAAGGCACTGAACATAGCCAATCAACACAAAACCAAACACAGTAAATAACATTGGTTTTATATACTCTGGAGAATTGGAATCATCAAAGTTGATGTCTAGCAAACTAATAGAATCAGATTGAACACCCACTAACTCTATAAATAACAACAATGTAGCAAGTACCATTAGATTCCGTCTCTGTCGCACATACTCATTTTTCACAAAAAATATCCTTATCCTTTCTCATTAATTAGTTTCTACCTAAGCTTTATAAGAAACACTAATCAGCTACTCCAACAACCTACTCACATTTAGCTTCCCGTAGCCGTAATAAGGATTATGCCCCTCGATATACTCAACATTGCCTATCTTATCGGCGCTGTCTTTTATTCGTTGCTGAACCTGTTGACGGGTGAGCTGTGGATTCTTTTCAAGTAACAAGGCTAAAGCAGCACTGACTATAGGGGTTGATGCCGAGGTTCCTATAAATCCATCTGGGTCTTCGGCTTTTATAAAAGCACTATTGCCATCATCTCTGTAATTAGTGGTAGTAACACCCAATTTAAAGCCGCCGGGTGCGACTATATCTAAGCCCGCTCCAACATTACTGTAAATAGCTCTAAGGTTGTCTTCGTCGCTCGCTCCTACCCCTATTACAGTCTCAAGCATTGATTCATCATCAGGGACTTCTTTGCCCTCATTGCCACTGGCAAATACCATTAGGATGCCTTTGCCGTCTCTACCCTTGATTGCCATGTGGTTAATTTTTTCGATAATCACTGGCGATACATCTTCGGTACCCCAGCTATTGCTAACAATATCCACATCCAGTTTCTCGGCATAGTCGAATGCCGCTAGGATTTCATCATCACCTGTATAACCACCTAAATCGAGTTTAATAAAACTAATCTGTGCATTTGGGGCAATACCCTTTAAACCATAGCCATTGATATTAGCGGCAATAATGCCGGTCACTGCGGTACCGTGAAAACAGTCTTCTGAGTGTTGACAACTCACATCATCAGAGCCATCGGCACTATTAATAGTATTAATAATATTATCTTTAAATTCTAGGTGGTTTTTATCTAAGCCAATATCGATAACCGCTATTTTTATACCCCTGCCAGTATAGGCGACTCCCTCAGAATGAATGTGAGCATTTGGGTCAATGTTATAGGCTTCATAGAATGGTTTGTTGTAGTGAATCGCCCACTGTTCTTGATACAGGGGTTCAGGAGTAGGTGAATTATTCTTATTGTTACAACCCAATAACAGGAGTAAACAACAAAATAAGACGAGTCTCATCGCGCTTGGATTTTTTTAATAAAATTGGGGTAGGCGTACTGAGTTAATGAGTCGGCATCGACCTTTTCAATTAACATCAATACATCGGTCTTAAACTTGGGTTGAACTTTATAAAGGTTATTGGAATAGGTTTTAACTAATTGTAAATCGTACTTCTCTAAAATCACTGCTATTTCAGTATCTAACTTGATAAAGAAGTTATCGCTAATACCAACCACATGACCCTTATCGTTTAGGTAACGATCTTCCTCTAACTTCTGCAAATAAACATCCTGCCCCTTATAGGAATAAATATCCGCTAAGGCGGCAGGAGTAATAATCAACAAACAACCTATAAAACGAAGCACATTTAGTCCCAATAAATCTTTTGTTTATGTTGGGCCACTGTCGGCTGATCGGGTTTATACATCTCAAAGTAGAAGTATTTGCCCTTGGCCTCTTCGGTGTTGTTGTAGAAGGCGTATAGATTTTGGTTTTTATCAAAATATACTCTTGAGATTGCTGGTCTGGAAAACTTATTCTGATGTATGTCTTTAAGGACATCAGCATATTGAGCTGGCAATATTTCACCATAGAGTTTTTGCAGTGAAACTTCACCATTTTCATGCTTAACCAAACATTTTATAGAACTATTAAAGGGATCATCATTACCACCATCTTGTTGATGGCAAAGTGATATATTCGCGTTTACAAAAGCCCTATGGCCCCAACCGCTTTCACTAAGTGATGAATAAAAATTATTCGAATTTTTAAGGTCTAAAGCACCTGTATTAAAATCACCTGACCAGCTATGCAAATGCTTTACATTCCATAGGCTATTTATTTCATCATATTCGGCCAAAAAGCCATGCATTCCGGTAAAACTCTTTCCACCCCATTTATCAGTCTTTTTATTAATACCCACTTTAATAATGATTGTCTTTCTATCCCAACGATAATCATTGCCCGTTCTAAAGTAGTTGTAATAGGCCTCTGCATTGGGAAGTGATATTTTAGTTTGGCTTTGAATATCAGAAATACTGGGAATTGACTGCTCAAATACCACAGCATTATCCGAATTCTTAATAATGGTTTTACCAAATGTGGCAATTTGCTCATCAGCTATCACCTTTTTAACAACTTCAGAAGCTTCCCACTTGTAAGTTTCCGTATTAAATTTGACGTACTTTTTAATACTATTTGGGTTATCCATATTTGCCTCATAGGTAATAATGAGGGCGCCCTGATCATCATAAAAGAACTCTGAAAAATGAAAGTATTTATAGGTATTGCCACAACCGCCAACACCTGAGCATACACTCCCACAACCACCAGTACTGAAACATGTTTCTTCACAATCACCACCAGCACAGCAGGCATTAATCATATAGATAGCAAAAATGATTGGTATTAATTTAATAAGCACGAACATAAGTCACCCTTGAATGTTTTCTGTAATTCCCTCTATTATCAAACCGAATATAAGCACGGCTAAACCAGGTGGTATCTACCAATAGCCAACTCCTCTTTGCACGCCATTTTTTATAACAAACACCTTTATAGTATTGTTGCTGATAACCAATCACGGGCATAGAATGACTGCCATGAAGGTATTTTTGATAAAAACCATCAAATCTGGCACCTTTTAGGGAAGTCAGCATGACTGGATTATTTTTGTTTATGTAATATCTAATTGTATTAAACTGTCCACCTATATTCCTTTTAGACGTTTGCCAAGTATAGGAATAACCTTTAATACCTAATTCTCGTAATTTTGCCTTGGTAGTGTTTGGGATTACACGACGAAAACTCTCCCAAGGAGTTCCAACCCCTGGCTGTTTACTTGTACCAAATTTACTCGCCAGTTCATGTGACAATTTGTTAGTCCTACTGCGCCTTTCGGTCTTTAAATTATAGAGTGTCCCCTTCTTTTTTATAATATGATTGTGATAATTAATAATCATCGCTATAGAAGTTGGTGTGCAATAACCCCATTTTTCATTATAGATAGTTATATATGAATACCAGAAATCTTGTTTTTGGTTTTTTATAAACTGAGTTTTATCCGTATCAACACCCTTAATCCAGCGTTTTTCATATCTCTTTTTGCAATCCCTAAAGGTCACTTTCTTAAAAATACGTTTTAATTTACGTTTTAACTTTTTAAACCAACCCCTTGTTTGGCCTTGGCCTTCAACGGCTATTTCTGCGACTTCAACTTCCTTGTTTTCAGTCGCTAGGTCTTTGTATTCAACCCATTCATTGACCCTGTCTTGGGTGGCTTCTTTTCCAAGAGCAACCTTATCTACCGATTGTTCAGCTTCGATGCTTTCATTCATCTCGCTTAAAAGCTGTGTTTTGCTCTCTTCATCATAGTCTTCACTATCAATAACTTCTTGTTTGGCGAGTGCGAATTGCTCTTTTGCTTGGTCTTCTTGCTGCTGTTCTATCTCTGCTTTGTTATCCATTTCATAAATAGCGCCCTCTCTGTCCTCTTGAGTGAGCATAATTGGGTTATCTTGATTAAATTGATCAGCAAGGGAGTGAACCTGATAGGTACCTATTAGGTTGCCATGTTGATCTTTAAAGCTGTGATACAAATTAGAGGGGGCAATATCTAGGCTTTCGCTGATTTTAATGCCGGTATAGCCTTCGTCAGCGAGTTTTTTGAGTATGGCTTGCTTGTTGGCAAAGTAAGGGCTTAGGCCATCAAATTTTTGCAGCTGTGCGCCATAGTCGATACTGGCACCATAGAGGTAGGACTTAAATTTAAAGTCATCTATTTGGTTATTTTCTATTAACGAATTAACCACATTTTCGTTAATAATATAGTCACCCTCTACAAAGGTGAAAAGCACCACACTGTTTTTGCCTTTTACATCTGAGAATAACTGAGAATGAACCAGTGTCATGGAGATAGTTTCTTCACCGGCCTGTTCTTGGGCTTCGTAAAGTGCTGCTTTGAAAATATTATCAAGGAAGTTAATTTTGGCATCGCCGTATAAATTCACATCACCATCGATTTCGGCATTACCTAAAATATTAACTTCGCCATAAGAGGTAAATGAACCACTGCCATGAAGGCGGCCAATGGTAACTAGTTTTTCAACGCTAATATTTCTATCGACTATTAAGGCTTTTTCAAAAGGTGTGCCGGTATTGATATTAAGCTCGCCCCGCGCATCTAAGTCACCCTTAACCATCAAGGTACCCGCAATAAATAAATTGGCGGCTTGAATGGAGAGGCTAGACTCTACGACTAAGGGGCTGTTTAAGGTGGCTTGGTTGGCAGTAAGTGTCCATGTATTATTTTCGTATGAAAATTCTATATCAGTGTTGGCGATCTCGGTATCTTTTGCCCCCTGCTGTTTGTAAAGGGCTTTGCCATCGGCGGTGAGTAGATAGTATTCATCAAGGTTGTTGGTATTAAGGTATTCACTGACCTTTAAGGCTCTTATTTGTACAAACTTACTCTCTTTTTCATCTAATGGGCTGTCATAGTTGAATGACCGCACTATAGCCCCATCAGGTTTGTTTGCTGCGGTAATTCTGCCCGATATATCTAACGATAGACTTCGGGCATTAATAGCCCCGTTACTATGCACATCCGCTAAAGGGCCATCGGTGACAAAGTTATTTTGTACATTAATATCGCCACTGGAAACTAGGGCGTATTTTCTAAAGGATGCGGGTTCAGTTTCTAGTGCTAGTGTTTGGTTGCGTTTTTGGTAAGCGGTTTCTTTTGTTTCTGATTGATTACAGGCTGATAGGCCCAGCACTATGCTAAGACATAAAGCTGCTCGTAATAAAAACTTTTTTATATCCATTTGGGATACCTCCATGTATTAATTGAGTTTTGGAGTGATCTTCAAAAGAACATCTACCGGAGGGTAATCAAATGAGAAAGCTACACGCCTTTGACTAGAGGCTAGTAAATATTTTATGGGAGGGGGCAATTTTTACTCATTTCTGTGACGCAGTTCACGAAAAAAGCTGCTTTTGGCCCATATAACTCTTGAGAAAATTGAATTATCGAATAGAAATTAGCATCTTTCACAAAACAGTCGCAGATAAACTACTCTTGGAATGGCTCAGATATTTTTACACGAGAGTGAAAGAAGAATAAGGCACATTTTTCTGAATGAAGAGGTAAGTATCGGTAATCATAGATATGGCGAAAATTTCTAACAAAAACTAGGTTTGTTTTGCCTATTTTATCTCAAAATCTGCTTCGTGCAAATAAAGTCTCACATTATTAGGAAATATCTAAAAACATGGTTTTTAGGGAATAATTTGGAGTAAACCTAAATGATAGATAATAAAATAGATGAAGATAATATAAGCATAAATACAGTGTGTGAATTGTTGATGGATGAAAAATATTGCTATTTGCAAACAGAACAAGTTAAGGCATTACTAAATAATAAGGATTATTCTTTTCATGATTGGGGTAACTTTGCACGAAGCTGGAATAGCCTTATAACTGATCAATACATGGCAGATGGTGGAAGTTATCGAAAACGTAGGCATGCAACTTTAAGTGCTTTACCATATAGCAAAATATGGCAAAGGGAGGCGCATCAACCTCACTACCAAACACTGCATTACAATTCTTTGAATGGAGGCATTGCTCGTCATTATAAACCAATACTTGCTACAACTATGGATAATGTCTCATTTACAAGTGTTATTGCACTTGGGTGTGAAATATTTGGCCGTCTGTCCCCATCTAATGCTTGGCATATAGAAGCCCACCAGTTTCGAATAGAAGCTCATGCTAAGAAAAAAAGCGAACCTACACCTGAAGGCATACATCGTGATGGAGTTAATTTTGTAATAATATTAATGATAAACAGAAATAATATAGATGGTGGAAATACCTGTATATATGACTTAAATAAAAACAAAATAAATGAATTTACAATGAAATCGCCTTTAAGCATGGCTCTTCTTGATGACCAGAACATATTCCATGGCATCACCTCAGTCAAACAACTCAACCCAAATGAGCACGCAAGTAGAGATGTATTAGTTGTTACCTTCAAAAAGAAAGTATCTTCTGAGGCAATCGACCATGGCTGAATTAATTGCAGTATTAACAATCACTATTTTAGCCGTTATCAGCCCCGGTGCAGACTTCGCAATGGTTACTCGTAATAGCTATTTATACGGCCGATCATCAGGACTACTAAGCGCTTTGGGAATTGCCTTAGGTGTACAAGTACATGTTATGTATACAATTCTTGGTATGGGGTTATTAGTAGCACATTTTCCACTGTTGTTTAGTTTTGTAAAAATAATTGGTGCGACATATCTTCTCTACATTGGCTATAGAACATTCACTGCCCCCACCAATATGAACATAGACCTGTCAAATAATCAGGCACAAAGTAAGTTTGTATCTTTTCGGACGGGCTTTTTTACAAATGCCTTAAATCCAAAAACAATGTTATTCGTTATTAGCGTATATACACAAATTGTTAGTTCAGATACATCGTTATATGTTGTGATTGGATATGGTTTATTCATGTCTTTAGCACACCTAGCATGGTTTGGTTTTACTGCTCTCTTCTTTTCAAATACAACACTTCGAAAGCTGATGATTTCAGGTCAGTCCGTTTTAAATAAAGTTATTGGTAGTGTTTTGATTAGCCTAGGAATATCTCTTGTATTTATTCCTTTAACTCAAACAACGTAGGAGTGGGATAATTATGAATTATGCTTGCATTGATATGGAAGGTGCCTTAATTCCAGAAGTTTGGCCTCATATTTCTGAGAAAACAAAAATAAAAGAGTTGTCTATTACCTCCAGAGACATTCCTGATTATGAATCATTGGTTCTTAAGCGGATTGAGATACTTCGGGAAAATAATCTTAAATTGAAAGATATAGTGAGTCTGATTTCAGAGATTGAACCACTTGAAAAAGGCATTAACCCCCCATAGAACCGCATATAGTGAATGCCCCCACCGTCAGATCACTACCCCCCTCTTTTCACTGTAGGAGTTTTGTAGGGATCTCAGGTGATCTTGCAGGACTTCAGGGGCGTTTAACTGGCTACAGATGCCCTAAATAGTTAATAAAAACAATGGCTTAAATTTTACTATACAGCATTCATAATGCTGGGATCGGTGGCTCAAGTCCACCCGTAGCTCCCATTTAAATTCGATTAAATATTCATTTTTACTTTATAACGAGCAACTTGCATCACCTTGATTACTGACAATTTTTAAGCTGTGCAGCTGTAGCTGTAATTCTCCAGATACGCTTAATACAAACGGGGAATTGACCGCTGTCATTTTAGTTCCCTTATCAGCAAAACAACTTAGTTTTATGCGTGAGGTTTGCCAGCCTAAGTTAGCTTTTTTGGAAAAATCTTTGCTTATATCCAACTCACCTTGGCAGTTTTCTCCGCAGCCCATACTTAAGAGAGCATTAGCTTTAACATCGCCGATAACTTGATACTGTAATTCTATTGCCATATCTGCATTGGATTCTCGTGAAATATCCACTGACTCTCCTTCGATAGCGATAATCCCATCACCTGAGAAGCTAAATAAACGAGAATCTTCCTGTGCGGAGTAATCTAGAGGTTTCATAACAACACCACCAGATGCACTATTTGCTTTTGATGATGTTACCTGAACAGTTCCACCGGAATCTTGCATAGTTAGACGCCAAGGTAGTTTAGGCTCGCCTGCTATCAAAAAGTTTTTACTTTGTGACTGTGCCATATCTCCAAGCTGGGGATCCTCGGATAGCACGCCGAGCGTAACTTCATTCTGGTAACTCAAGCCATAACCATATTCAAACTGAGGATTGTAATCTTTGTCACCGTGATTAACTATTGTCTGCGAACCGCTTCTAGGCCAAGAAAATGATAATTTTCCATGAAAATCGTTCTGAATCTCGCCATTGGCTTTTGTTAGGAGAACATCAGCGATACCTGCTGCCTCTGTACCCGGTAACCAAGCTGCAATAAATGCATCTGAGGCATTAATTTCGTGGGTTACCCACATGGGTCGACCGGAAAGAAAAATAGCTACTGTAGGAATTCCTTGAGACTTAAATTTCTTTAATAATTTTAGGCCATCCTCAGATTGAAAATCCAGATGAGCCCTATCGCCTTGAAACTCTGTGTAGGGATCTTCACCAAATACCACGACAGCGATGTCTGGCTTTTTTGGGTACACTCCATTTACACTTAATATTGCTTTTCCCCCTGCAGCATTAACTTGCTGTGCAATCCCATCGTATATGGACATACCCTTTGGGAAATGCTTTTTACTATTTCCAGTACCCTGCCATGAAAGAGTCCATCCACCTGTCTGCTTGCCTAAATTATCTGCACCATCACCGGCAAGTAAAATATGAGAAGATGGGGATATTGGTAGCAACTGCTTTTCATTTTTGAGTAAAACCAAAGATTGACGTACAGCTTGCCGAGCAACTTTACGATGTTCTGGTACTGATAGTAAATCAAAACGTCCAGCGTATTTTCGCTCTGATGGAAGTCCAGCCTCAAAAAGTCCTGCTCGTATTTTTACTCGCAAAATTCGACTGACAGCTTGATCTAGACGTGCCATTGTAATTTCACCACTATTAACCTGCGCTAAAGTGTTGATGTAAAGCTCTTCCCAACTATCAGGTGCCATAAACATGTCCAGTCCATTGTTAAAGGCTGCTGCACAGGATTCATTAGTACATCCCTCAACCTGACCATGGCCGTTCCAATCACCTACGACAAAGCCATCAAATCCCATTTGACCCACTAAAACATCAACTAATAGTTCCTTATGGGCATGCATTTTGCGCCCGTGCCAACTTATTAAAGGATGTCATTACTGCCTGCACACCGCTACTAATTGCCTTGGGATAACCTGCAGCTTGGATATCTCTTAATTCTTCTTCACTGGAAATATTATCGCCTTGATCTCGACCATTTATAGTTCCGCCATCACCTACAAAATGTTTGGCAGTTGCAATTAGGTGGTCTTCATCAAGAAAGCTATTATCACTAAGTTTGCCTTGAATACCCTCTACCAAATACTTTGCGTACTCTTTAACTATTGCTGGGTCTTCTGAATAGCTCTCATAGGTGCGCCCCCAACGGTCATCGCGGACAACTGCAATCGTGGGAGCAAACGTCCAATCTAAACCTGTTACCAGTATTTCTTTGGCAGTTACATTGCCAATTTGATACATCAAATCTGGATTATTTGCAGCCCCTAGCCCTATATTATGGGGAAAAAGCGTTGCTCCTAATATATTATTGTGACCATGCACAGCATCAGTTCCCCAAAGGGCTGGAATACCTATTCTACCGCCATTTTTGTCCGTAGATGCGAGCCAAAATTCATCCGCGAGAGCCACCCATGCATCTGGAGTTGTTCGGTTATCTTCTCCAGGGGCAGAATTGCCGCCATTTACCACTGATCCTAAATGGTATTTTCGCACCTGTTCTGGTGTTACAGAGCCAATATCTGCTTGTATAATCTGACCGACCTTTTCTTCTAGGCTCATTTGACTGACTAATGCCTTAATCTTTTTTTCTTCAGATTTTTTTCTCTGGACAGGTGAATTCTGCTTGGGCCATATACTTGGATTAACTTTTACGGTTGAGGTTAGCTTTCCTTGAACTTCACGCTCAAAATCATCACTTTTGCTAGCTATTGAATTTACATCACAGCCACTTACTAACAAAATTATGAATAATGATAGATAATTTTTATATCGCATTGAATTGACCCCATTTTTTATTTTTTCGCTTCGCAACAATACTATCAGTAAATAATTAGGAAAAAACGTTACATTTTTTCTCACAAAAAACTCAATATAAAATGTTTAAACCTATGCAATCCTAACGGTATAAATAAAAGATGGTTCTAGCACATCAAATTAACCCTTCGAAGCACTATACAAAAAACTCCTTTTGGTCATTTCGTATAGTTAAGCTTATTTCAATCTCATATATCTAGTTTCTAACTAAGTTCCAAAGCTTATTGCTAACTGCCGTTATTTAGCGCTACCTGCAAACTTAGGTTGTATCAAAGTCAATTGTAAGTTGAGGGGCTTATTTTCTTCCAAATGGAGTCAGTTAACTATTTTAATTATGGGATAAATTCATTTGGCTTTCCCTATCAATTTTCGAAAGAGCAAACCATGAAATTATGTTCACTTAATCTTTACCTAAAATATTTATCCGATTAAAAAATGATTAAAACTTATGGCGTGGTTATCTGACACAACTTCTTTTCAGTGATTTAAAGCTAGAGTTTTGGATTATCGAATAGAACACAGCATCTTTCACAAAACAGTCACAGATCAACTATTCTTGAGAAAAGGAGCGAGTTTTATTTTTGAGTTGTAACCGCAGGTAAGCAAAGATTTGAAGGACGCTTGCCTTTTAACTAGGCTGGATGCCATATCAATATGAAAAAAACTATTCTTGTTGTAGAGGATGAGAAATTAAGCCGTAAACTTATTGTAGGGACTTTAATCAACCACGGATTTGAATGCCTAACCGCTGAAAATGGTCAATATGCGCTAGATATTCTAGAAAATAATCACTGTGATTTAATTCTTACTGATTTAAGAATGCCGATTATGGATGGCATTGAATTCATAGTGGCATATCGGGAGCGTGAAACTGAGGGTGGCCACAAAGATAATATCAATAATCACCACAAAATACCTATTGTGGTTCTTTCTGCTGAAGAGGGAGAAATGCTTGAACGTGCTCTTAAATTAGATATTGCGGGCTATTTTATTAAGTCATCGTCTATAGAGAATCTTATACCTAAATTAAAAGATTTACTGCATGTCCAATAAAAACTGTAACCCTTTCCTCTAAAACCAGTAGGCTATTTATTAAATAGTTTTATATTCAAAATATCTAATATCCAAAACCCAAAGACCCTGCAAAGAAAAGATGCCCCCATTTAGGGGGCGGAAACAGGAAGCACACTTTGTTATTTGTCTCTGTATCTTGCCTATAGCAAGCCTAATAATTCTTTAATAAAAAAACTTTTATACAGTCTAACTATTTTGGAACCCTGTGGATTTAGTGTCTTGGCAACCGATAATTGAAAGATAGACTATATTAAAATTTAATAATGTGACGCAGTTCACATAAAAGAAAAAATATTTAAAATTATTCGTTTAGGGTTAGGGTTTGAGGGTTATTCAATAAGATTAGGCTTAAAAAAGGACAACAATGCATTAGATTTAAACATTGTTGTCCTTTAATTCTTTAAGGGTTAAACGTTAACTGATTAATCTGATCAACAAACACTTTTATCTGCTGCTCATTGACCTCTCCACCCGTGAAATAAGGGAATTTAATTAGCGGCTGTTGCTGTAAGAAATCTTCGATCTTTGCTTCTTCTACTGGCTTTCCCTCAGGCGTCATAGCTTTAATCCATTTTGGCATAAAGTCGATTAGCAATGGTTTGAGTTGAGGGTTACTCCAAAGTTCGGCAAAGAAACTAAACTCTGTCATTTTGTAGTTCAGTTCTTCTGTACTGGTTAGCGTTAAACTGCCATTCAGTCGCATATCGCGAGAAGACGAACCCACAAGAATTTCAAACTCACCACTTTCAGCGAGCCAACGATCATACTGTTTACTGTAATATGAGAAGTCTCTGACTGAAAGTACAAAACTAACCTGCTTACTTTCGCCGGGTGCAAGCTCGATTTTATCAAAAGCCTTCAGCTCTTTAAGCGGTCTTTGTAGCGTAGATTCAGTATCTACAACATACAGCTGTACTACTTCTTTACCTACTCGCTTACCTGTATTGGTAAGGGTTAGGCTAACCTCTAGCTGATCTTTATCTGTGATATTTTTCGCTGAAAGCTTTAAATCAGAGTAGCTGAAGTCTGTGTAAGAAAGACCATGACCAAATGGGAATAAGGGCTCTATATTGAGCTTATCAAAATAGCGATAACCGACAAACATGCGCTCACCATAGATAACCTGACCATCTTCACCCGGGAAGTTAATAAAGGCGGGGGAATCTTGTAAACGCTTTGGGAAGGTCTCGGCTAATTTACCCGATGGATTGACCTTGCCAAATAAGGTATCTGCAATTGCACCTGCACCGGCTTGGCCACCTAACCAGGTTTCAAGAATTGCAGAGACCTCGTCTACCCATGGCATAGCAATGGCACTACCATTAATGAGCGCAACAGCTGTGTTGGGCTGCGCTTTTGCTACCGCACTAATCAACTGGTTATGAGATGGCGGCAAATCAATATGCTTGCGGTCAATACCTTCAGATTCATAGCTGAGCGGCAGGCCTGCTAAAATAATCGCAACATCTGCCTGCCCTGCTACTTTGGCGGCTTCAGCAATAAGCGATAGATCATCATCATTACTTAGGCTGTAACCTGCGGAGTAGCTTAACTCGATACCTTGACCATATTCGTCACGGATAACGTCAGTAAACTTATCCAGCTTAGTGGGTTTAACCTGTGAGCTACCATTACCCTGATAACGTGGATTTTCTGCAAACTCACCTATTACTGCTATTTTTTTATACTGGCTTTTATCTAGCGGCAATAGTTTTTTAGAATTTTTAAGCAGTGTCATAGCTTCAGCGGCAACTTTACGAGCTAACTGGTGATGCTCTTCAACTTTGATGTCTGTAGGTTCTTGCTGATTGTCTTGCGCTAAAAATACAATACGCAGAATATCTTTTACCACTGCATCTAATTGCTTCTCGTCTAACTCATTATTTTTAATCGCTTGGACAATCATTTTATTGGTTATTCTTGCTGGCTTGCCTGGCATTTCTAAATGCATACCTGCGCGGATACCCTGAACACGATCTACTACCGCGTCCCAGTCAGATACCACAAAACCTTTAAAGCCCCACTCATTTTTGAGCTTGTCAGTCAGCAGTCTCACAGACTCCGTACCGTATTCGCCCTGCACTCGGTTGTAGCAGGCCATCACTGACCATGGCTGAGCTTCTTTAACTGCAATCTCAAAAGGCGTCATGTAAACCTCTTGAAGGGTGCGCTCATCTACATTGGAGTTAGCCCACATTCTTTGGGTCTCTACGTTGTTTGCGACATAGTGTTTTGCCGTAGCACCTACGCCCTGACTCTGTACGCCATTAATATAGGCCGCACCCAATTTGCCTGAAAGAATCGGATCTTCAGAGAAGTATTCAAAATTTCGACCGGCTAAGGGTGAGCGCTTTATATTTATACCTGGGCCAAGAAGAAGATCAACACCTAGGGCATTAGCTTCTGTGCCCAATGCACTGCCAACTTCTTCTAACAAGTCCATATCCCAGGTTGCAGAAAGTGCCGAGGCCGTTGGGAAACAGGTAGCGGGCGCCTGATCACCATAACCCCATAAATAGGTTGTTGGCGCTCTTCGTAGCCCGTGCGGGCCATCGGCCATCCAAATATAGGGAATATTCAAGCGCTCAATAGGCTGTGTGCTCCAAGCGTCTCTGCCTGAGGTCATTAGGGCTTTTTCTTCTAATGTCATTTGAGACACTAGATTATCAATTTTTTCTGCCATTTTTTTCTCATCCCATTCGGCACTTACCGGTGCACCTACAATAAATAAAGCCGATGCTAAAAGTACTCGGATATTTTTCTTCAACATGATGATTTTTCTCTGATTATTACCAAGTTATACAAAATTGCAGAATACTGCCTATTTGGCAATTGCGAATCGACAATCTGTCAATTTAACAGGATGAACTGTGGGTTTTTTGCAGGGACAAGCCTATTTAGTTATTTCTGGGGCAGTAACAAAAAAGCCTTAACATGGGTTAAGGCTTTTTTATCAAACTATAAATAATGGGCTAAATTGCTATTCTGCTCCCCTAAGGGCATACCAACCGATATAGATATAACAGAGCATTGGCACAATAAAGCTCAACTGGATCCCGATCATATCAGCGGCCACACCCTGTACTAATGGAATAAGCGCGCCACCGACAATTGCTTGGCAAACTAAACCGGAGCCTTTACTCGTCAGCGAACCCAAGCCCTTAACTGCCAGGGTAAAAATAGTTGGGAACATAATTGAGTTAAAGAACCCAACTGCTAAAATCGACCACATTGCTGTACTACCAGTGGTATTCATACTGACGATAATCATCACAATAGCTATTAAAGCGTTCACTGAGAGATACTTGGTGGGTGCCACATAATTCATTGCTGCCGCACCAACAAGTCGACCAATCATTGCCGCACCCCAATAATAGGCAACCATTTCACCGGCTTCGGCATGACTAAGTCCAGCTATAGAGCTTTCTGCGAAGTAGTTAACTAAGAAGCTACCTATGGAAACCTCACCACCCACATATAAAAATATGGCTAGAGCACCCAGCACTAAGGATCGATGGTTCCAAACACTCTCATCAGAGCTATCATCATTCTCTACACTGGCAATTCTTGGTAGCTTTATAAATCGAAACATAATCGCAACTACTAATAAAAGCACAGCAAGAATAAGGTATGGCCCCTGAACCGCACTGGCATCTGCTGTGGCTGCGCCCAATATAAGGGCTGCTCCTATAATAGGACCCACTGTGGTGCCCAGAGAATTTGCGGCCTGCGCTAAATTCAGCCTGCTAGCAGCGGTTTTATCTGGCCCCAATGCCGCTACATAGGGATTAGCTGCAACCTGAAGTATTGTAATACCGCTGGCTAGAACAAAAAAAGCAAACAAGAATAGTACATACACATTGAGCTGTGCAGAGGGGTAAAACAGAACACAGCCTACCGCAGTGGTTAAAAGCCCGAGTACAATGCCTTGCTGGTAACCGACCTTGTCGATAAGTTTTCCTGCAAAGGGAGAAACAATAAAGTAAGCACCAAAAAAACAAAACTGAACCAGCATTGCCTGAGTGTAATTAAGGTTAAAAGAGTCTTTTAGGAAGGGTATTAAAATATCATTGAGTACTGTGATAAATCCCCAAAAGAAAAACAGACAGGTCATTGCAATAAATGCAAACCGTTGCGTTTGCTGTGGTTGCTCACCCACTGTTTTTGACGATGAATCGCCAGTAATTGGCCCTGCCATATAAATCCCCAAATTTTTTATTAATTATTACTTAAGATTAGACTCAGCCCAAATGGCTTGCAATATGCTATTTGGCAATCTTAGGAATTTGGTCGCAGTTAAGGGTTATTTTGTCTAATTTAGGGGGTTTTCGAAGTTTAATGGGTCTAATTAAGCGAATTAAACGCGTCTCGGGTGACATTTTCGATGTGTCCTTTGGCGTGCAAAATAATGTTATCCTCTATACGAATTCCACCGTATTTTTTCCAATGCACTATCTGATCCCAATTTACTGAGCTTTTATTTTTACTTGCCTCTAATTTATCGAGCAATGCAGGAATAAAATAGAGTCCAGGCTCCACGGTATGAATCTGATTTTCAACCATAGGTGCGCTGGCCCTAAGATGGGGGTATTTTTCTGATACGGGCATCTGATCACCCTGAGCATTGTCAAGGCGACTGCCCTTGTCATGCACATTACAGCCTAAATGATGGCTAAGTCCATGGGGGTAAAAGGTATTAATGATTTTATTTTCTACCGCCTCTTCCACGGATATTTTTAAAATATTGAACTGTTTTAAAGTACTGGCAATCGCGTATTGAGATTGAACATGTAACGCCGCTGGATTTTTCCCTATGCCCGCCTCACTAACTAAATCTTGCTGTAACCGGTCTAAAGTATTAATCATTGATGAAAAATCGCTACCTGAATCATAGGCGTGAGTTCGAGTGATATCCGAGGCATAGTGATTAAACTGGACCCCGGCATCTAACAATAAACTCTGCGGCTCAACGGGCTGATTATTTAGCTGGTGATGATGAAGCACCGCTGCATTCTCGTTGATACCTGCAATAATTGCGTAGGGCATTTCACTCTCTGCGCAATAACAGGCTTTCAAATAGGCACTGGCAACTTCAAGCTCTGATGCGCCTGCCATGAAAGCATCCTTTGCCGCTAGATGGGCGGGTGCAGCCAGTCGAGTAGCTTCTCGCAAACAGGCATGCTCATAGGCCGTTTTACTGCGTCGCTGAAAATCGATTGCGTTTAAAATCTGAGGTGGATTACATGCTTTTGCGTCTAAATCAAAATCATTAGTCTCATTAATTAATCCGAGGCTACCCGCTGATTTTGAAAGCTGCTTTATTAATGCTTCCAAAGAGCTGTATTCGATTATCTCAAGATGCTGGGCATAGGTTTCGGCTAATTTTTGTGGTGCGGAATGCCAAATATCCTGCTTGCACTGAATATAAAGTTTAGGCTTTTCATTTTCGGCATCAATAAACAAAAAGTAATTAGCATAGTTGAGGGGCACCCATTCTCTAAAGTAAGGATTAGTCTTAAAGGGGTAAGCCATATCATCCTGAAATTGAATTTTTTCAGAACCGGAGCCAATGATAAGCCGATCAAAATTTGTGGCCTGTAAAATTGTACGAAAGCGGCTTAATTTTTGCTGAATATGGTCGCCATATAACTGCTCAGGCGTTTGACTGTTTTGCACTAACGGGGCTAACAATTACGAATCCTCGGTAACCGCCTTAAGTTGCGAGTCAAAAACAGTTTTGTCCACTAATCCCTCGCTACTGGCAACAACTGTAGTGACCATTGCGTCGCCGGTGACATTAGTCGCCGTGCGGGTCATATCTAGTAACCGGTCCACACCAATGATAAGCCCGATTCCTTCCACGGGCAAACCTACCTGATTAAGTACCATCACTAACATCACCAGACCTACACCAGGCACAGCGGCAGTTCCAACTGAAGCTAGCGTAGCGGTTAAAACCACCGCCAAGTAACCTTCAAAGGTTAGTCCAATATTATAGGCTTGCGCGATAAATACTGTCGCTACACCCTGCATGATTGCTGTACCATCCATATTAATGGTTGCGCCCAGGGGAACCGTAAACGATGAAACACTCTTGGAAACACCTAACCGCTGTTCTACTGTTCGCATAGTCACTGGCATTGTGGCGCCACTTGAAGCGGTACTGAAAGCCAGCGCTAATGCCGGACGCAATTTACTTAAAAACGTTTTTACACTGAGCCCAGTAAAGAATTTCAATAACAATGAATAGACACCCAAGCTATGGAGTAACAATACAAAAAGTACGGTTAAGAAGTACTTGCCCAGACTCATAATCATGCCAATGCCTACGTCGGCAAATAATTTGGCCAGTAGACAGAAAATACCGAAAGGCGCGATTAACATAAGCATCATCACCATTTTCATAATTACGGAATTTAAGTCGTTAAAGAAACTGATAATTCTCTGCCCCTGCTCACCGGCTTTTGTGACCGCAAAACCGAACAAAAGGGCAAATACAATTATTTGTAAGGTAGCCCCATTAGCCATGGATTCAACGGGATTACTGGGGAATATATTAATCAGTGTTTGCTTGAGGGGCGGTGCTTCTTTGGCAACAAACTCAGAGGCAAGCGCAAGATCAATACCTACTCCAGGCTGGACTATAACTGCTGTCAATATTGCCAAACTGATAGCGATGGCTGTGGTTACCAGATACAAAACCACGGTTTTTAATGCCACAGCGCCCATTCTTGAATTATTACCCAATGAAGAAACACCACAGATAAGAGATACCAAAACAAGAGGGACAACCAGTAGCTTTAGGGAGCGAACAAAGATTTGACCTACTGTATCAAACAGGCCAAAAACAAGATTAGTATGAAGCCATTCTATGCTTGGCTGAGATATCAGCGATGAAGAGAATAGGATATTTAATATCACGCCAACCAGCATGCCCAAAAGCATTGCTGTGACAATTTTCCGTGTAAGACTCATAAAAGTTCCCTCTAAATTTTTTGCCCGTAAAAACTTATTTAAACACTTTAATCAAACCTGATCCATCGGGTTGAAGCTTAGTGCGTGTATATCTTATCTTAGAACTTAATAGATCATTATTTATTTATCAATAAAAAATCGTATTTTTTGCCTTTTTTTAATAATAGAAACATATGTTTTGCACCCCTTATTAGTGATCTTAATTTCTAATTAGGGCGTAAAACTTGTTAGACTCATCAAATAAAGCAATCAGACGATGAAAAATCAAAGAGCTATCGTGAAAAAAGAACAGCCTAACACACCGAAAGTTGCGGTTTTAAAAAGTACTGAAAAGCGCAATGACCTCTGGAGCACTCTTCTTGTTGAAGTAGGGTCTACTCAGGATCGTCGTGCGTTTGCTCAACTTTTTGAACATTTTGCTCCATTGCTGAAGAGTTTTGCACAGGCTAGTCGTCAAGATGGTTGGTTTCCCGGATTGGCAGAGGATCTGGTGCAAGAAGTGATGATTAAAGTATGGCAGAAAGCGGGCGGCTATGATCCAAGAAAAGCTTCGGCAACTACATGGATCTATACCGTTGCGAGAAACTGTCGTATTGATATGTTGCGCCGCAAATGTAACACGCAGCATTTACCTTTGGAGAATGAAGACTTCTGGCATGAACCTGATGAAGAAACGCCAGTTTCATTGTTCAGACAGAAAAAAACCGAAGAGCAGGTTCGCAAAAGCCTCGGACAGCTACCGCGAGAGCAGGATGAAATCCTAAGAAAAGTTTACTTAGAAGGTAAATCTCACGCCGAAGCTTCCAATGAACTCGGACTACCCTTGGGTACCGTTAAATCAAGAGTGCGTTTAGGTCTACAGAAATTGCAGATCCTAGTCTCGCCGGAATTTAGAGAAGAGCTAATCAATGACTAATGTTTTAAACCACCATCCATCAATTGAGATGCTAGTCGAGTTTTCGGCAGGCACTTTAGATACTGCGACTTCAATCTGTGTCGCTTCACACTTGCATTTTTGTGCTAGCTGTAGAGCAGAAGTAGCACGTCTTGATCAAGTTGGGGCTCAACTAATGGCTATCTCTTCTCCTGAAAGAGTTGATGACAGCATTTTTGAGGAAGTGATGCGTAAAATTGATGAGGGTCATGTGGAAGAACCTGTTATTGAACCCAAAAAAGGCATTCAAGGTTTCCCAGAGCTCATTAATAAGCTTATTCATGACGCCGCTGAAATGCCTATTTGGAAGAGACTCTCTAAGTCGATGGAAGTTGCTAAATTATTTACCGGTCAAAGTAAATATGAAGTGGCTCTGCACAAAATTTGTGCCGGTGGTACTACACCACAGCACGACCACAGAGGTACTGAATACACAGTAGTTTTAAAAGGCAGTTTTTCTGATGAAAAATCTGTTTATACCGAAGGTGATTTTATTGTCCGTGAGCCTGGTGATGTTCATCAGCCCATGGGTGCCAAGAATGGCGAATGTATCTGTTTGTCAGCGCAGGAAGCGCCGATTAAATTAACCAGTCCATTGGGTTTCTTTTTAAACCCATGGCTAAGAGTAAACCCTGCTTAATTTCACATTTCCTCTTAGCATTTTTATACCTGTGCTCGACCGCGCCTTGCGCGGTCTTTTTTTTGCCACTAAGAAATAAAACTCAACTCTATCTGACTAACACTCCCTGCTGCGCCATAAACTGTTTGGCTTCAGGGATACTGTATTCTCCAAAGTGAAAGATACTGGCTGCGAGAACGGCATCTGCACCGCCCTGCTGAACTCCGTCCACTAGATGTTGCAAATTACCTACACCACCCGAGGCTATAACAGGTACGGCAACTGCATCGCTAATTCTTGAGGTTAGCTGTAGATCAAACCCATTTTTAGTGCCATCGCGATCCATACTGGTTAGCAGTATTTCACCGGCACCAAAATCAGCCATTTTTATTGCCCATTCAATGGCACAGATACCGGTTGCGTTGCGACCGCCGTGGGTAAATATTTCCCATCTTGGATTATCGGAATCATCAGTTTGCTTGGCATCAATTGCCACCACTATACATTGGGAGCCAAACTTATCTGCCGCTGCCTTAACAAATTCTGGATTTTTAATAGCCGCTGAATTAATGGCGACTTTATCAGCACCTGCATTGAGCAGGTTGCGTATATCGGATAATTCTCGTACGCCACCGCCCACAGTTAACGGGATAAATACCTCACCGGCCATGCGCTCAACGGTATGCAATATAGTATCTCTGTCTTCATGGCTGGCGGTAATATCAAGGAAGGTAATTTCGTCTGCACCCTGTTCGTTGTATCGCCTTGCAACTTCAACGGGGTCGCCTGCATCACGGATATCCACAAACTGTACGCCCTTTACCACCCGACCTTTGTCGACATCTAGACAGGGTATCAAACGTTTAGCTAAACCTTGGGACATCTACTTATCCTTATCCTTATCATTAAACATATGACCTAATTTTCCGGCCTTGGTGGCCAGATATTGAACATTATGCGGATTGCTTTCTGCCTGGATAGGAATGCGCTTCACAATCTCAAAGCCTAAACTTTCTAGGGCATCGATTTTTCGTGGATTGTTGGTCATTATCTGCAATTTTTTCGCGCCTAGATGTTGAAGCATGGGCGCACAGATAGAATAGTCACGCATATCAGCTCCAAAGCCCAATCGCTCATTTGCTTCTACGGTATCAGCGCCCTGATCTTGCAAGCTATAGGCACGTATTTTGTTAACCAAGCCAATCCCGCGTCCTTCTTGTCGCAAATAAAGTATAGCGCCTCGCCCGAGCTCGGCTATATTGCGCATCGCCTCTTGAAGCTGTTCGCCACAGTCACAGCGCAGGCTTCCAAGAGCATCACCGGTTAAGCATTCTGAGTGGATTCTGACCGGTAAAGGTTCATCGGAAGCGCAATCACCCATTGTAATGGCGATATGCTCTTTACCTTTGTAGGGATCCTCAAAACCATGAATATCAAACTGTCCCCATCGGGTGGGTAACTTTGAGGATTCAATAAAACGCAGAACCAATGACAACTCCAATCTGTGTGTAGTAATTTTTCATTGTAACCTTTGACCGCAGTTAATTCAGTTTTTTACTGCGATTTAACTGCCAATACCAAGCCTTTGGCGCATTGATTGAATACTAGCTTTTAGGTCATAGACGATGCGGTAGCAACAGGGCACCAAAATAAGCGTCATAGTAGTGGCAAAAACAATACCAAAACTCAGCGATATGGCCATTGGAATAACAAACTGTGCTTGCATGCTGGTTTCAAACAACATGGGCAGTAGACCCACAAAAGTCGTCAATGTAGTTAACACAATAGCTCTAAATCGCTGTTTACCGGCTGACATAATGGAGTCGTCCATTGTTTCTCCAGCACCCTGCCGCCGATTAATAAACTCAACTAGAATTAAGCTGTCATTAACAACCACTCCTGCCAAGGCGACTAAGCCTAATATTGACAGCATGTTGAGTGAAATACCAAATAGAATATGCCCAACGACTGCCCCAATAAAACCAAAGGGTATCACCGACATTATTACTAAGGGTTGGACGTAGGAGCGAAGAGGAACAGCCAGTAGCCCATAAATTAAAAACAGTGCCGCGGCAAAACCTACCATGGTACGCATAATAAGGGTGTTTTCTTCTTTGGTTGAGCCACCCAAATCAAATTCAACTTGGGGGTACTGCTCAAGTAACTTGGGAATAAAATTATCGGTTATATCCGAAACAACCGTACCCGTTTGAACCTTTCTGGAATCCACATCTGCAGTCACATCCACTGTTCGCTTGCGATCGGTTCGGGAGATTGTTGATAGGCCCTGTCCTAGCTTAATATCGGCAACCTGACCAATTTGAATGGCCTGTCCTGACTTGGTTCGGATCAGTAAGTTTTCTAGGCTAGCCACTGAATCACGCTCATCTTTTGGGTAGCGCACCATGACTTTTACTCGATCCACGCCACGCTGAATGCGTTGCACCTCTTCACCGTAAAAAGCCTGTCTTACCTGTCGCCCCACATCGGCAAGACTAATACCTATCTGACTGGCATAGGGTTTGAGACTGATTTGAATTTCTCTGCCGCCTGTACCCTGTGAGTTGTAGATATCAAAAACACCGTTATACTGGGCCAATTTATTTTGTAATCGGTCACTTGCCTGAAGGAGTTGTTCAGGGTTAGAACCACTGAGTTGGAAGTTGATTTTCGCACCACCCCCGGCATTGGTACTAGCAAAGTACCGCTGCTTTCTGACGTTGGGTAGCTGGCCTACCTCTTCCCGCCACAGCTTTTCAAAAGTTAATGACGAAATTAGTCGATCTTCTGAGGGAACCAGTGAGACGATAAAAGTACCAGAGGTGTCGGAGCCTGCATAGAATAATAGATGCTTGACCAACCCCTTGCCCTCAGGGTATTGCTGACGATAACTTTCGTCTACGCGGTAGGCTGCGCCCTCAATTGTAGTAAGGATGTCAGCCATACTGCTAGCGGATGTACCATCATAGACAATTACTTCGGCACGCACTGTGTCGCTGGGTACATTGGGGAAGAATTCAAATTTTGCGATACCACTATTTACCGCACCACCGGCAATAATTAATAGCCCAAGGAAAAATGAAACCGTTAGGTAACGTCTTTTTAAGCAGTAAGCCAATGCTGGCTGGTATTTGTTTACGATAAACTGCTTAAGACCCCTATCAACCTTAGCCTGCATTTTGCCGATAAATTTAAACCTAGACTGAGAAACACCGCCAATTTTCATACCCACTAGGTGAGCTGGAAGAATAAGCTTTGACTCTATCAGTGAGAAAATTAGACAAAGAATCACCACTACGGCAATGGCTTCTTGGAAACCTGCTACAACCCCGCCAATAAACAACATGGGGGCAAAAGCGGCCATGGTGGTTAAAACACCAATGGTTGAGGGTATGGCGACTTTTTTTGCGCCCTCAATCACATCTTCAATTCGGGCAGTAAAGACCCCATTCTTATCATTTCCTAGTACCTTGGCCGCCTTCTGTTGCGCCTCGGTATAAATACTTTCGCCAATCACAATGGCATCGTCCACCACGATCCCCAGCACCATAATAAAGGCAAATAGACTTAAAACATTGACGGTCACCGGATAGGGATTAATTGGCATCAACCAAAAAGCCCCAAGAAAACTTACCGGTATACCCAGAAGTACCCAGAATCCCACCTGAACGTTAAGAAATAACGTCAGCACCACAGCAACCAGTATGGCACCCATGGCAAGATTTGAGAGCATCATATCGAGCCGACCACGGAGATGGAAAGATAGTGGCTCAAATTGCTCAATGGTGAGCCCATCAACTAAGGTTTCTGATTTTTTCTCGATATAAGATTTGACAGCTTCATCAATCGCCAGCAAATTTTGGTCTTCTAAGGAAAAAATCCCCAGAGTGACGGCAGACTCTTTATCAAAGTGCACAAAGGTGCTGGATTCTTGGAATGTATCTCGTACTGTTGCTACATCGGAGATTAATAATTGTGAGCCATCGGCGTAGCTTCGTAGCACCAGATTTTCAAACTGCTCACCTGAATAGGCCTTGCCCTCAGTTCTAACCAGTATGTTGCCACTGTCAGAACGAATCATGCCCGCGGGAAGATCTAAGGAAGACTCTCGCACCGCCTTGGCAACTTCAGCGAGGGTCATATTTAGTTCTCTTAGGCGCTGCTCTTTAACCTCAATAGAAATTTCATAGTCATCGACACCCCAAAGAATAACTTTCTTTACCTGAGATAACTCCAATAATTCGTCTCGGATTTCTTGACCAAGTTCCTTGCGCTGAAATTCGTCCAATGGCCCGGAAACCGCAACGCCTGTCACCCAGCTAATATCCTCAAACTTACTCACACTGGGCTTTTCAAGATCATCAGGGAAATTTAGGATGCTACTAATTCGATCTTCAATCCTAGCCATGACCTCGTTAATATCTTGGCTAGGCTCTATATCCAACTCAATACTAGCAACATCACGACTGGCTTTAGAGCGCATTTCTTTGATACCACTCAAACCTTGCAAGGCCGATTCGATTGGCAGAATAACCCCCTTTTCCACCTCTACCGGCGCAGCGCCAGGATAAACTGCAGACACCTGAACAATGTTTCTATCTGTTCGTGGGAACATATCCTTACTGATGGTAAATGCCGAAATTGCGCCTGCAACTATAATAAATAACATCAGCAGATTAGCCGCCACCGGATTTTTGGTGAACCATCCAATTAAGCCGTAGTTGTTAGATTCTTTCATTATAATTCTGTCCAAACATCCGTTGATTGCGGCTTAACTTTCATACCATCAACCATAATGCCCATACCACTGGTAACCACTTCAACGGAACCTTCAAGACCTGAGTTTATGTAGTAGTAATTACGATCGTCGAAAATATAATCAACCGCAACCATCTTTAACCGTTTCTCGGCTGTGACCACGGCAACCCGCTGATTAGCTCGCAACGCATAGCGAGGGAGTGCATGCACGGCATCAATTGTCTTGCCGGACACAGTGGCTTCGACAAAGGTTCCCATGAGGAGTGGTTGACGGTTTTTCTGGTTTTTTAAATTATAGGGATCATCAATTTGTGCCACGAGATACTGAGCACGACTACTCTGCTCTATGGTACCCTCAGATCGAACCAAAATGGCGGGCCATTCGACCTTACTGCCATTAACCACGGCCTTCAACTCAACCTTAGCATTGGTAAAAGACTGGTTTTTTATAGACCCTTCAGATAAAGAAAGCTTAGACATTTGCTTATCCGTCATGGGCAGTCTTATCTCGGCATAATCAATAGCAAAGATTGAACCCAACTTTGTTCCGATGGTGACAAATTGGCCCATATCCACATGAGTACTAGCTACCATGCCGGCATAGGGTGCTCGAATAATGGTTCGTTGAATTTTTAATTCTGCCTGAGCCACTTCAGCCTGGGCTTGAATTAATCGAGCTTCAGCCTCAGCTAAAAATGGCGTTCGCAGTGCCAATACAGGCGCATCTTCCAGTGGGCGACCTGTCATCTGCCACTCTTTTTTGGCTTGAACTGATTTAGCTTGCTCAGTCAGTAACTGCGCCTTGGCACTCTTTAGCTGTGCCTCTGCTCTTTGCTTGGCGACTTTATAATCTGCTGCATCTAATCGAACTAAAACATCACCTTTATTAAAGGTACCGCCCACTTCAAATTGGGCAGCAACATCAAGAACTGCGCCGGAAACCTCAGAAACCAATGTCGTGCTGGTTCTTGGCTGAACTGTTCCCTGCGAAACGGCCTGCAATTCGACCTTAGACGAGTTAATTATTTCGGTTGTTACCGCAACTTCCCGATCGGGTGATTCTAACTCAAGGGAATTAGGCTTAAAGGCACTCATAATTAATGCAATAAGGAAAGCCACGACAATAACGATTAATGGAAGTAATTTTGTTTTCAACTAGCTGCCCTCACTGGCATTAAATATTTTATATTATAGATTTATCACTACGTTTTTTACTTACAAAAAGCCCAAGTTACTAATCACTACAATAACTATTGCGGCAAAAAAACCCGCCACAACATCATCGATCATAATGCCAATTCCGGCACCAACCTGTTTGTCCAGCCAACTAATAGGCCATGGCTTAACAATATCGAAAAATCTAAAGAGTAAAAAACCCACAATAATCGACGACAGCTGAGGTTCGATAAATGCTAACGCGATCCAAAGACCGACAAATTCATCCCAAACAATGCCCGAATGATCATGCACTGCAAGTTTGCTAGAGGCTCGACCACAGATATAGATGCCAGCAATTGCTGATATTGCGACCACAGCCCAGTAAAGATACAGGGGTAACTGGCATAGCAACAACCAAAGCGGAATAGCCGCAACTGTGCCGAAGGTACCCGGCGCCTTGGGCGCTAAACCACTACCAAAGCCAAAAGCCAGTAACAGTGTTGGCGATCGCAGAAGGTCGGTAAAACTCGGGTTCTTATTTGAAATGGGTATATCCTCCAAAGTTGGCGGATAGGGCCTGATCATCAAGCAATACCGCGTCTTGATTATGCTGTAATTGCGTCATATTGCCAATCTTAGTGACTGGAATATTTGCTTGTTGTACCCATGCCTCAAAGGCCGCTTGTTTGGACTCAGGTATAGTAAAACATAGCTGATAATCATCGCCGCCGGTCAATGCCCACTCAGGCACTTGATTACTGTGATTGTCTTTCAATTCAGAGTGAATAGGCAGAAGGTCACTTTTAATTGCCGCGCCAAGGCCACTGGCTTTGCATATATGGCCTAAGTCGGCAACTAACCCATCAGAAATATCAATACAGGCAGTAGCAAAATCTCTCAGGCCTACACCTAAAGCAATCTGCGGCTGTGGAAAGTAAAAACGCTGCAAAAGTCGTTCGCTGATCATTTCGGAATTTTGGGTTAATGCCAACAAACTGGCAGCACCATCACCCAGCGTACCACTCACATAGATACTGTCGTCCACTTGAGCACCCCCGCGACACAGCGCCTCACCGGCAGGTAACTCGCCTGCAACTGTAATGCTAATAGTGAGTGGTCCTGCTGTAGTATCGCCACCCACTAGGGCTATATTATATTGCTTAGCGACCTCAGCTAGACCCTGACTAAAATCCTGCAGCCAGTCAATAGTGGCAAGTTGCTGAGGCAGGGTTAAAGCCAGAGTAAACCATTTGGGTATAGCGCCCATAGCCGCCATATCACTGAGGTTAACGCACAGTGACCGAGTAGCAATTTGATAGGCATTAGCCTCATCGGGAAAATGAACAGATGCCACCAAACTGTCTGTGGCGAGGGCCAACTGATGACCTTCTGTTGGCACTAAGATAGCAGCATCATCACCAATACCCACAACCACACCTTGCTGTGCCGTTAGTTTTTTAAAGTAACGGTTAATCAGCGAAAATTCGTTATTGGATTGATCTTTACTCTGTGACAATGCTTAACCTTTATGGGCGGCGATCTCCACAGCTCTTGTATCGGCTGCCACACGATCGAGAACACCATTGATAAATTTAAATGCATCCGTGGGGCCAAAGGTTTTTGCTAAATTGACGCCCTCATTAATTGCTACCTTATAGGGAACTTCAATACTAAAGATTAACTCATAGGTGGTTAATCTTAGTATAGCGCGAGATACCGGATCTAGCTTCTCCTGCTCTCGATCTAGATACTTTTGGAAGGCGCCATCAATTTGTTCAAGATTTTGAGGTGCACCAAAGAGTATGGTCTTAAACAACTCAGTATCCACTTTGCTCATATCATTTTCTAAGTGGAAGTTAACTTCAATGGTTTCCAGGTCTGTACCACCGAGATCCCAGGAATAAAGCGCCTGAACGAGAAGTTTACGCGCTTTTTGCTTGGCCTTTGTTTTAGACATTTATTTTTTATCCTGCATTGATTTAAAAAGCTCAAGCATTTCAAGTACGGTCAGGGCAGCTTCTTCACCCTTATTTTCTTGGTTATCACCAGCACGCTCTAATGCTTGCTGCAGGTTATCTGTGGTCAACAGACCAAAGGCCACTGGCATATTTTGCTGTAATCCAACCTCACCAATACCACGGGTTGTTTCGGCACAGACATAGTCAAAATGTGGGGTATCGCCACGAATAACACAGCCAAGAGTAATCACGGCGTCAAACCGTCCGGTTAGGGCGGCACGTTGCGCGGCTAAGGGCAATTCAAAAGCGCCTGGCACATAGAAATCTTCGACAGCTTCAACATTATGACGCTTGAGAGCTCTTAATGCCCCCTTGCGCAACCCTTCAGTAATCTCTGAATTCCAACGTGCAGTCACTACTGCAATTCTTGAATCACCTACAGAAAAATTACCTTCTTGAGGTCTAAACTCACCCATAATTATTCCCTTAACTGTCCTGATAATCGATGTATTCCTCAACTTCTAAGTCGAAGCCGGAAATACCACTAAATTTAAAAGGCGCACTTAATAAGCGCATCTTGCTAACACCTAGATCCATCAATATTTGAGAACCTGTCCCCACCTGAAGGTAAACAACCTCATTGGCGGGTGGTGTTTTTTCGGTTTTGATATTGAGCATCTCATCAATATTCCTGTCCATATCCTCAGCGCTTTCGGGGTAATAGAGCAATACCAATGCACCTCTTCCCTCTTTAGCTATAGCTTCTAGGGCAGTATGGGTCGACCATGACTGAAAGCCCTCTCTAGGCTCAATAGCCAATAGATCTCGAGCTGATCGATTCACATGAACCCTCACTAAGGGTGCATCGCCGCCACTCACATCTCCCATTACAAGAGCAAAATGCTTTTCGTCTCGCGCATTATCTAGATAGGTTTTAAGAGTGAACTCGCCATAATGAGTATTCACCTGACGCTCACTAATACATTGGGTGGTTTTTTCTGTTACCAACCGGTAGTTAATTAAATCGGCAATGGTGCCAATTTTTAAATCATGTTTTTTAGAAAATATTTCAAGATCATCACGGCGCGCCATAGTGCCATCTTCATTCATAATTTCTACAATAACGGCAGCGGGTTCAAAACCCGCTAATCTGGCTAGGTCACAGCCTGCTTCTGTATGCCCCGCGCGACTCAGTACGCCGCCTGGCTGGGCTTTTAAGGGGAAAATATGACCGGGCTGAACAATATCTTGGGGTCGCGCATTACTGGCAACAGCTGCTTGCACGGTACGTGCACGATCAGCAGCAGAAATACCTGTAGTAACGCCTTTCGCCGCCTCGATAGATAGGGTAAAAGGCGTACCATGACTTGAGCTATTGGTATCACCTGCGACCATTAAACCTAAATTTAGCTGCTCACAGCGCTCTTCACTGAGAGGCAAGCAGATTAAACCGCGGGCGTAAGTAGCCATAAAATTAATATCTTCTGGCCTTACCATAGGTGCGGCCATAACAAGATCGCCTTCATTTTCACGATCTTCGTCATCCATCAGAATAACCATCTTTCCCTGACGAATATCTTCGATTAATTCTTCTACTGTATTTAGCTGCATGCTATTTTCCTAGTTTACTTGGCTAGTCAATCGCTCAAGGTAACGGGCGATCAAATCCACTTCTAAATTAACTTTTGTACCCACAGCATAGTCACTCATTACCGTATGTATCATAGTGTGGGGCACGATATTAAGTTCCAATTCACTGCCCTTAACTGCATTAACAGTGAGACTTGTGCCATCCACAGTAATAGAACCTTTTTGAGCAATGTATTTTGCAAGATTGTCTGGGGCTTTTATACAGAAGCGCCATGACCGAGCGTCTTCATGCAGAGATACCACCTCTCCAATACCATCGACATGGCCAGAAACAATGTGCCCACCAAATCGATCAGTGGCCTGCATGGCTTTTTCTAAATTAATACCTGTACCGGTTTGCCAATTGCCAATAGTGGTCAGGCTTAGGGTCTCAGTGGATACATCGGCCACAAAACCCTGATCTGAAAGCTCAACCGCAGTAAGACAGACGCCATTGCAGGCGATACTGTCACCTAACCTGACATCATCAAGTCCCAAATTTGCTGCATCAATGGTTATTCGAACATCGCCTTGACGCTGTTCAAGGGAAACAATCTTGCCAATCGCACTAATAATTCCTGTAAACATAAGTTCTACCTTAGCTTAGTCTTAGTAATCTTTATCTGGGATTAATACCAGTTTAATATCTTCACCCACCTGACGCATCTCTTTAACAGACAGCGCCAAATGCGCATCAATTGTCTTAATGGGTAACTCAAACATGGGTCTAGCTTCACTACCAAATAATTTGGGAGCCCAATAACAGACTAATTCGTCCAACAAACCCTGAGCGACAAATGCCCCTGCAAGGCCAGCTCCAGCCTCGACCATAACCTGATTGCAATCTCTCGCCGCCAGTATCTCAAGCAATGCTTGCAGATCAACATGCTCGGCATTATTGGCTACAAAAATCACCTCTGCACCTGCGGCAATCAACGCCTCTGATTTGCGTCTTTGCTCAGGTCCATCGAGGGTTGCCACCAAGCAATCGCCGGGCTGTTGAAGCAATCGAGCCTGAGTCGCCATTTTCAACTGCGCATCAATTACCACGCGTAATGGCTGTTTAACAGGATCTTCAACCCCAAGTTCTTGCTCTGTTATACGCAGGGTAAGCGAGGGATCGTCCATTATTTGCGTCCCTATACCCGTAATAATGGCACAGCTTGCGGCTCGCATGCGCTGAACATCAAGGCGTGCCGCGGGTGAGGTAATCCACTGGCTCTGCCCGCTCGCCATAGCCGTTCGGCCATCAAGGCTAGCAGCCATTTTAACAGTTACCCAGGGCGTTCCTTCTGTGTGGCGCTTATAGAATCCTTGATTAAGCTCCCGCGCCTGCGCTTCCATAAGCCCTAATTCAACGTCTATTCCCGCATCCTGCAATTGCTTGATACCAGAACCTGACACCTGTGGGTTAGGGTCCTCGGCGGCAACCACAACACGTTTAACATTGGCATCGATAATTGCTTGAGTACAGGGACCTGTTTTGCCTTGATGACAGCAGGGCTCAAGGGTTACATAAAGGGTAGACAGAGGCTGATTTCCCGCCTGTGATAGGGCTTCAACTTCTGCATGATTACCCCCCGGAGGACGGGTAAAACCCTCACCAATAATTTTTTCACCTAACAGGGCAACACAGCCAACTGCAGGATTGGGTGAAGCGGTGTAGCGAGCCCTTGCTGCTAACTGCAATGCTCGCGCCATCATTTTGTGATCTATATCAGAAAAGCGCATAAATTAGTCAGTTGCGTCTTTGCCATCGGCATTGAGACGATTGAGTTCTGCTTGAAATTCGCTGATGTCTTGAAAGCTTCGATAGACCGAGGCAAATCTAACATAGGCCACCGCATCTAGCTTTCGTAGCTGTCTCATCACTTCTTCTCCAATAATCTGTGATGGCACTTCGCGCTCACCCGTTACCTGAAGAAAATGCTTAATTTGTGAAATGGCTACTTCAATTTTCTCGATGGAAACTGGTCGCTTTTCAAGGGCTCGCTGAAGCCCTGCGCGCAACTTGTCTTCATCAAATGACTGACGACTACCATCGGTTTTAATCACTCTTGGCATAACCAGTTCTGCCAGCTCATAGGTAGTAAAACGCTCACCGCATGCCCCACATTCACGGCGACGACGAACCTGACCACCATTGGCAACCAATCGTGAATCTATGACTTTTGTATCATCAGCATTACAAAATGGGCAAAACATTATGATTTACCTTAAAAAAGAGCGAGTATTCTAACACAACATAGAGCATTGGAGACCCCACCACTGAATACATCCATTGTTCAGCCTATGTTGGTTTAACTGTTGCAATGAATAGGATAAAAAAAGCCCCAATTTAATGGGGCTTTTAGGGTACCTATTTATCTAAGCTTAGCCGTATACAGGGAATCGCTTACAGATATCTAGAACCTTAGTTTTAACTTCAGCGATAACCTGCTCAGAATTGCCACTTTCTAGGCTTTCTAAGATATCGCACATCCAATGAGTCAACTGAGTCGTCTCTTCAATGCCAAAACCTCTTGTGGTGATAGCCGGTGTTCCTACTCTTAAACCCGAGGTCACAAAAGGTGATCTTGGGTCGTTGGGAACAGCATTTTTATTCACTGTAATAAAGGCTTGACCCATGGCAGCATCGGCATCGGTTCCGGTGTATTCTTTACCAATCAGATCTACCAACATTAGGTGGTTTTCTGTGCCATTGGATACAACCTTGATACCGCGGTCGATAAAGGTTTTTGCCATGGCTTTAGCGTTTGCAACTACCTGTTTTTGATATTCAACAAATTCGTCGCTTGCCGCTTCTTTGAAAGCAATTGCTTTAGCTGCAACCACATGGCAAAGAGGGCCACCCTGACTACCAGGGAAAACTGCAGAGTTTACTTTTTTAGCAATGGCTTCATCGTTGGTTAAAACAAAACCGCCACGGGGACCACGCAAGGTCTTGTGGGTAGTTGAGGTCACAACATGTGCATGAGGAATTGGGCTTGGATATACGCCTGCTGCCACAAGACCAGATACATGAGCCATATCAACTAAAAGGTAGGCACCCACTTTGTCGGCAATCTCTCTAAAGCGAGCCCAGTCCATGATGCCTGAGTAAGCTGAGAATCCCGCAATGATCATTGCCGGCTTGTGCTCATCAGCAAGAGCTTCAACCTGTTCATAATCAATTAGACCGGTTTCAGCATTAAGACCATATTGCACCGCATTGTATAACTTGCCTGAAAAGTTAGGCTTTGCACCATGGGTTAGGTGACCGCCGTCGGCCAAGCTCATACCAAGAACCGTATCACCGCCTTTGATTAGCCCTAAGAACACCGCATTATTTGCCTGCGAGCCCGAGTGCGGCTGCACATTAGCAAAGTCTGCGCCATACAGAGACTTAAGTCTTTCAATTGCCAATTCTTCTGCAACATCCACATATTCACAGCCACCATAGTAGCGCTTATTGGGATACCCCTCGGCATACTTATTAGTGAGCTTACTACCCTGAGCCTGCATTACCGCTGGACTGGTGTAGTTCTCTGAAGCAATTAGTTCAATATGTTGCTCTTGGCGCTGACCTTCCTGCTGCATGGCATTCCAAAGTTCAGCATCATATTTTTCAATTGTTTTCTGTTTATCGAACATGGTTTTGGCGTTTCCTAAGTATTATTTAGACTATTAAAAGGCATGCTTAAATATTGCGCGCATTTTACCTCAAATTAATTTTTTCTGACAGAAAAAGTATACAAATTTTCTGTGCTTATCTATTTTTTAAAGTGTTTTTATTGAACCCATTTGCGTAAATCGAGGCACTACCAAGGGATGGGCTTTCCCGCATAATCTAGATAGCTTAACTCACCATCAATTTTTAACTCGTCCATTAGCTGAGACAAACAGTCAGCTACATAATTGGGTTCAAATAACTTACCCTCAGGCACGGTTGCATGAAAGGGTTTCGACATTTCAGAATTCACAGTGCCTGGATGAAAGGCAATAAGCTTTACGTTCTTGGCGCGACGCGCATATTCAATAGAGAAAGTTTTCATCAAACTATTCAGTGCAGCTTTTGACGCTCTGTAACTGTACCAACCGCCCAGACTGTTATCACCCGTACTTCCAACTCTGGCACTAAAGCAGGCAACCTTACATTCAATTGAACCTGCCACAAGATTTCTAAGCAACTTCAGCCACAATGAGGGCACAATGGTGTTGGCGTAAAAAATTGATTGCATCATATCTACGCTCATTTCTTCCATGCGCTTTTCAGGAAACATTTTTTCGCCATGAAGTATGCCATGACAGATACAAACTTTTGAAAAACTGCCCTTATACTCTGATAAACCATCGACAACCGCTTGCATGCTTGGCTCATCATACTGAGTAGAAACCCAATGTAATTTTAGGTGGTGAAATGTCGCAGCCGAACGACTTACCGCAATCACCCGCCCGATTTGATTGTCATTTAAGAAATTCTGAATCAGCGCCTGACCTATGGCGCCACTGGCACCCAACACTAATGCGTTAGAGGAATTAGTTAGCATTTTTCTCTCTCGAGTGAACAGCTTTCACAGCGTGATTTACCGGTAATGAGCCGGGAAAGGGAATGACGATATTTGGCAAACAAAAGATAGGCCCAATCAGTGAATATTCGGACAACCGGCCAACGTAAAACAGCGGTCCAGCGACCCTTACCCACAAGAGACCAAGCTTTATGAGTCACATCTAAACCCAAAATAATACTACCATCGGCTAATTGACCATGAAGAATCGCATCAGCTTTGTGTTTATTAATAACTGGGTATTTTTCTTCAAAACCCGGTTGATTAATATCCACCAAGTCTATGCTATGCTCGACATCTAAACTTAACAAATGCTTCATTTCGGACAGGCACAGTGGACAGCCGCCATCGTAAAAAATTCTAAGTTCTACCATTGTTTTAAAGGTCCCGAATAAGATAAATAAGCACTAGACTATGGGCGCAAATGACTAACATTGTAAGCACTAAACGCATGCGCCAGTACTGAGAGTCTCTAGCATCATGTTCCAGTGAGCGCTCAGCGAGCAACAGACTGCCATAACCACAGAGTAAAAGTGCCACAGCAAAAACCATAAGCATGGATGAGATATTTATCAGCAACAGACTGGCCCAGCCCGAAAGTGCTAACAGATTACTAAAGACTATCATGCTTCGAGCTATTTTTTTTTGTGAAAAGTCTCTGCTCTTTGCCCATAAAATTCCAGCAAGAAAACTTAAAATTATTGCGCTATAGGCAATGAATACATAGGGTGCATAGAAGCCAAATATCGAAGCACCATGAACGCCCACGCCTGAGGCTAGCGCACCGGTCATTTCGATCAGAGGAACCAAAAACGGGATCAAGCCCAGGTAACCCAACCAAAGGGTTAGTCGATTCTTGTCAGGCTGTAAGTCGACGGTTGAGGTATCCGCCATAGAATTCTCCATCAATGTGAATGAAATACTTTTCTACCCTTATTTACGCTGCCTTAAAAGCTTTGGTTTGATCTGCTTTAGTAATTGAATCCAACCAATTTACCATCACGTACTTCTAAGTCAGCATTGGACAATTTAGTGGATAAAAAATTATGTCAAAAAAAGGGATTTATTGGTTCACAACTGATTTAAGACTAGATGATAATCCAGCGCTAAAAATGGCTGCTGAAGCCATGGATCAGCTCCTTTTTGTGTTTTCGGTTGATATTCCTGTTCGGCTCTCGCATTTACAGGTGGGGTCCTCTATTTCACAAAACCGACAGGTCTTCCTTTCGGAATCGCTACATTGTTTAAATGAGCAACTTCAAGATCTAGGCCAACACCTAGTAGTTATCGAAAATACTCAATCTGAAATGGCTCAACTCATCGATGATCATGGTATTACGAATATCTACAGAAATAGTGACCAGCATGCCCTTGATAGCGTTGAATGGCTTAAAATCCAAACTCACCATCCACAGATCAATTTTTCCGAAGTGAGTAACAATCGGTTATTTAGATCTGAACAATTCCCCTTTGAACTCAGGGAATTACCCGATAGCTTTTCTAAATTTAGGCGCAAAGTAGAAAAACTACAAATTGATTCACCGCAGTCACCGCCAAACCGTTTACCACCCCCAATAACCGACCCCTTACCCTGGCCGCAACTGGGTCAGGCTAGCGAAGCACAGACTTTATTTAAGGGCGGTGAAATTGCAGGGGTTCGCCATATGGAAACATACTTCCAATCGGACCTACCTAGCACTTACAAACAAACTCGGAATGGACTTGACGGCATGGACTATTCGACCAAATTTAGCCCCTGGTTGGCCCATGGCTGCCTATCGGCTCGTCGAATTATACATAGGCTCAATCAATACGAAGACGAGGTTGTGTCTAATGACTCCACCTATTGGATTTATTTTGAATTACTCTGGCGTGAGTATTTCCAGTGGTATGCTGAAAAATATGGCGAACAGATGATCGCTTTTTCTGGCATCAAAGATCGACCCCCTAATACCAGTTTTTATCCAGAGCGTTTCCAAAAGTGGTGCCAGGGCGCAACACCCTACCCCATTGTGAATGCTTGCATGCGTCAGCTTAATGCTACTGGCTATATGTCAAACCGTGGCCGTCAACTGGTCGCCAGTTGTTTTGTGCATGAGCTTTCTTTAGATTGGCGTTATGGCGCAGCCTATATGGAGCAACAGCTGGTAGATTTTGACCTAGGATCCAACTGGGGCAATTGGCAATACCTTGCCGGTGTAGGCGCTGACCCAAGAGGCCACAGGCAGTTCGATTTGAATAAACAAACGCAAATTTATGACCCTAAACAGCAATTTATTAACCGCTGGCAGGGCCTTAAAGATAACTTTCCTCTGGATTCAACTGACCCCTCTGATTGGCCAATTGATCTTAAGCGTACGGAGATTCTTGCGTGAGTAATTCACCGAAAAAACTGCGTCTAATCTTAGGCGATCAACTCAATATCAATCATTCTTGGTATGGCCAACAAGATGAATCTGTCCTGTATTTAATTGCGGAGCTTCATCAGGAATCAAACTATGTGCGTCATCATATTCAGAAGCTGTGCGGGTTTTTTGCCGCCATGTCAGAGTTTGCTAATGATCTGAGTAATTTGGGGCATCAGGTGTTGCATCTAACCTTAGATGACACCGCAGAATTTTCTGACCTCAATGCGCTGATTGCTAAGCTATGTGACCAACAGGGGATTGAAGCTTTCGAATATCAGCACCCTGAAGAATACCGGCTTGCCGAGCAACTCAAATCCCTCGACCTAGGCTCACAAACAACCATTAATTGTTTCGACTCAGAGCATTTTTTACTGACTATTGAAGAGCTGCCTAAATACTTAAATGCTGGCAAGCACAATCGAATGGAGTCTTTCTATCGCAAGATGCGCAAACGATTTGAAATTCTTATGGATGGCGACCAACCCTTAAATGGACGCTGGAACTTTGATTCGGAAAATCGACAAAAACTTAAGCCTGCCGATTTAGATGCTATTCCACAGCCACTGATTTTTAGTAATGATATCTCTGAAATACTAAAGCGCATCGAACGTCACAATATAGCCAGTATTGGCAATATAGGAGCCTCGCTTATATGGCCCATTAATCGACAGCAGGCATTGCAACAACTGGATTTTTTCTGCGACCAGTGCTTACCTCTCTTTGGGCGTTTTCAGGATGCGATGACCCATCAGGGTGATCGCAAATGGAGTCTCTATCATGCTCGTATCTCCTTTGCCCTAAACTGCAAAATATTACATCCCTCTGAGGTGGTACAGGCTGCTCTGGATAAGTTTTACCGCTCTGATACTGATATTGATATAGCGCAAATAGAAGGCTTTGTTCGCCAAATTATTGGCTGGCGAGAATATATACGCGGTGTGTATTGGGTCAATATGCCCGGTTATAAATCCCTAAATCATCTTGAAGCAAGTAACGATTTACCTGAGTATTTTTGGACCGGTGAAACAAAAATGACCTGCGTAAAACAGGCTGTGGATCAATCATTAGACTACGCTTATGCCCATCATATACAACGGCTGATGGTAACCGGCAACTTTGCTATGCTAGCCGGCATTGACCCAGATCAGGTGGACCAGTGGTATCTTGGCATCTATATCGATGCTATCGAGTGGGTTGAACTACCTAATACTCGAGGCATGAGTCAATTTGCCGATGGCGGCTTAATTGCCACTAAACCCTATGCGGCCAGTGGCAGCTATATTAATAAAATGAGCGACTACTGCTCCCAGTGTAGCTATAAGGTCAAAGAACGCGATACTGAATCTGCCTGCCCATTCAATAGCCTGTATTGGAAATTTATGATGGCCAACAAAGCACTGCTTCGCAATAATCCGCGCACAGCTATGGCCTATAGAAGTTGGGACAAGATGCAACCACAGATTAAAGAATCGATTCTAAAACGCGGCCAATACTGTCTTGATAATTTGGAATCTTTATAAGAACTTTAATCACAAATTAAGGCTGATTTAGGGTGGCTAGATTGTCGATAATTTTACTGTAATTAATCGAAAATTGGTTGGAAACGCCATCATCAAAGGTCATAGGCGCCTTAACATCGGCTTGGATATCAATCCAACCCCATTGACTTAAACGCATGGCTAGCTTTCTACGAAATTCTACTGAGCCAATTTTATTTAAGAAACTTAGCGGCCCCCAGTCAATTTTTTCGCCACCGGTAGGATGATATTTTGTCACCCTAACAAAAACCACATCATTGGCAGGATCAACAAAAATATATTGACCAAACTTGCCGCTCGCATTAAAAATTTTCGACTGTTCGTCATAGCGAGACACCCACCAATGGAGTGAATATCCGCGAGGGTGATTTAAATCGTTGCTGGGTATATCACTCCAATACTGTTGGAGAGTTTCATCCACATAGGTCTTGGGGATCACCTGCTGATCTTGCCATTGGCCGCCACGGGCAAACAACAGACCGAACCGCGCATACTGTCTTACTGTGGTATCTACACAGCAGTAAGTTAGAGCATTGCTCGCCGTGTCTTGCCATAGAGTGACATTAGTTAATCCGATTTTATTAAAGATTCTTTTTCTAAGAAGAATATCAGCAGGCATGCCAGTGGCTTCAAGCAAAAGATCAGCCAGTAACATAGAGTTAACATTGTTATATTCAAAAACCTGATCGGGCGCTTGCTCAAATTTAACCTGTCTGGCATAGGCCAAATGATCCTTGGTAAAAAACATTTTTTCATGCTCATGACTGGGCATTTCTAAGCCGCTGGTCATATTAAGCAGCTGTCGAATCGTTATATCCCGACGATCATCTGAAAAATAATCGAGATACAAACTGAGTTTTTCATCGAGATGTCCAATTTCACCTCGCTCTATAGAAATACCCACCAGTGCGGCATAAAAACTTTTTGCCATTGACCATGAAGTAGCTACATTAGCTTCGCTATAACCCTCCGCATAGTGCTCTTTAATGAGTTTTCCATTTTTAAATAGCGCTGCACCCTGAGTTGAGGGGTCTTCAAATGATAAATCGAATAGTTTTTTCAGCTTTATTGGGTTTACATTGACTGCCTCTGCCGATTGAGCCTGCCATACCTCTGACGGGAAATGGCCATTTTGCAGCCCCTCCGACCCATTAACCGCTAAACCTGACAAGCACAGACATAGGCAAGCGAAAAACCGTAAGTATTTACTAAAAAATAATTTTTTCATCGCCCCTTACCCCATTAATATTGTTGTCTATACTTATCTTACGTTGTTTTTAGTCGTGCTAGCTTTATAGTTTTTAACTGTTCTAAATTCAATGGTTCGCGAGGTAATCCATATTTCTTTTACTCGCGAATAACAAGCACCATTGTTGCATAACCTATGTTACGCATGCATCAATGGGTTGTCCTTTATTAAAAAAAGGGATAATGTATAAGTTCTTGTGTAAGAACCATCTTACACTTGAATTGCTGTACTGGGAGTGTCGCTTGACTATCTTATGTAATGCAAGTCTTGGATATACAAGCAGACACAACAATAATAAAGCTTGATTTTTAGTAGGGGTTACACATGACAAACAATTTACAAGGCGGCGATTACGTCGGTATGTCTTTTTGGTTAATTTCCATGGCACTAGTTGCTGCAACAGCTTTCTTCTTCTTGGAGCGTGATCGCGTTGCTGGTAAGTGGAAAACATCGTTAACAGTATCTGGTTTAGTTACGCTTATAGCTGCGGTTCATTACTTCTATATGCGTGATGTCTGGGTTGCAACGGGAACATCACCAACTGAGTTCCGCTATATCGATTGGTTACTTACAGTGCCACTCTTAATGGTAGAGTTCTATTTGATTATGTCGGCAGTAGGCAAGGTGCCTGGTCGCGTATTCTGGAATCTACTAGTTGGTTCAACAGCTATGCTGCTATTCGGTTATGCCGGAGAGACTGGCATGATGGGCGTAGGCATGGCCTTTGTTCTATCGATGGCATCTTGGTTCTACGTAATCTGGTACATCATGAAAGGTGAAGCAAGCAAGGTAAATGCAAGTCTTGCTAATGCCAATGTACAAAAAGCCTATAAGACAATGACACTTCTAGTGACTGTTGGTTGGGCTATCTATCCATTAGGTTATTTCCTAGGCTACCTAGGCGGTGGAGCAGATGCAGGTACTATGAATGTTATTTACAACCTAGCTGACTTCTGGAACAAAATTGGTTTCGGTATCGTTATTTGGGCAGCTGCAGTAGCTGATTCGGAATAATCTACTGTTAAGAATAGGAGAGAGCCAACTTCTGGCTCTCTCTTTCTTAAAAAAAATTAAAGACCTATAACAACAAAAATAAGTAACAAAAAAGTTACTAGCGACGAGGGTACCACCGATGGCCCCGACAATAAAAAACCTATGGCTATCTCAATTAGATAATCTTCTTCATTCAGAGATGCCTAAGAACAACGACAGTTTGGCTATCGCTGCCAACTATCATTTTAAAAATCCAGGTAAGGCCTTTAGAGCACAGCTTGCCATTTCAAGCGGCACCGCCCTTAACCTCGATAATAAAGACAATATTCACTGGGCAGCAGCCTGTGAGCTTCTGCACAACGCCTCGCTAATACATGATGATATTAGTGATGCCAGTACACATCGCCGTGGACAAAAAAGTATTAATGAGTTTTTTGGTTCTGATATGGCGCTTTGTCTAGGCGACTGGATGGTTGCCAAGGCATTTGAACTAGCTGCGCGAAATACCCAGCAAGGCGGCCAACTTACCGCACTCCTCGCACAGGCAATGCAAGAAACCTGTAGCGGACAAATTTCTGATACAAGTCAGCGTCAATGCGCTGACTTAGGTGAATGGCAAAAAATTGCTGCGGGCAAAACAGCCCCCTTGCTAATAGCACCCATAAAAGGTGCTGCCATTGCAGCCGGAATAATTAATACATACGAAAATAGTGACTGGTTAAATGATTTAGATCGTTTGGTTAGCTTCTGTGGACTGGCTTATCAAGGCTATAACGATATAGATGATATTATCCCTTCAAGTCACAAATCCTGTGATCTTGATGGTCGTAAACCCAATCTAGTCGTGAGTCTTTTTGCCGCACAGGGCACAAGTCAAACAGATTTTAATCAATGGTATTGCTCGAACGATAATAGGCAACTTGCCCATTGGCAGCAACGGATTGCTTCAAGTGTTGTTATTCTTCAGGCTAATCAACTAGTCGATGACTGGTTAATGCAAGCAGAGCAGTTAGTTACCTCTCTGCCACTAGCATTACAATCGGTCACCGCCGGCTTAGTTGAATCAGTCAAGAAAACAACCTTGGAAAAAAGTCAATGTCGAATCGCTTAAACAGTCAAGCAACAGAATCACAGCATGCCATTGTTATTGGAGCTGGATTTGCAGGAATAGCCACAGCATTAAGATTACGAGCATTAGGTTACCAAGTCACTCTAATGGAGAGACTTGGCAACTTGGGGGGCAGAGCGCAGGTTTTTGAGCGCGGCGGCTATACCCATGATGCAGGACCTACGGTGATTACCGCTCCCTTTCTATTTGATGAGCTTTTTGAGTTATTTGATGAAAAGCTTGAAGACCATTTAAATTTTGTCCCCCTTGATCCTTTTTATCGATTTCATTTTAGCGATGGTAGTCAGTTCGACTATCGAGCCTCAATTGAGGATACCCTAACCGAAATTCGTCGCTTTAGCCCTAAAGACGCCGACGGCTATCTGGCTCTGCTTGATCAGTCTAAGAAAGTCTACGATATTGGCTTTAAAAAGCTGGTTCATAGGCCCTTTAACAGTCTGTGGCTGATGATCCGACAGATTCCCGCATTGCTGACTTTAAAGTGCTACAAAACAGTCTCTCAGCTTGTTGGTCATTATTTGAAGCACCCGCTTATTAGGCAGGCTTTTTCAATCCACCCGCTGTTAGTGGGAGGCAACCCCTTTAAAACCACGGCAATTTACACGCTTATCCATTATTTAGAGCGTCGCTGGGGTGTCTTTTTCTGTATGGGAGGAACGGGTAAATTAGTTGCCGAACTGGGTAAACTTATGGAGCGCCAAGGGATTAAGATCGTTTTAAATGCCGATGTGGACGAAATAATTACTGAGAAAAATCAGGCTACGGCTGTTCGCATGGCAGATGGTACTGTTTCTGATGCGGATATAGTGGTATTTGGCGGTGATCCAGAAACCTGTTATCAGCATTTACTACCCAATAAAAAGAACCTGATGCCGGCGGTTAAAAAGCGTTATAGCATGGGGCTGTACGTGCTTTATTTTGGCACTAAAAAGCTTTACCCCGATGTCGCTCATCACAGCATCTGGATGGGACCTAGGTTTAAGGAACTATTATCTGAAATATTTGATAGCAAAAAAATGAGTGAAGATTTTTCACTTTATCTTCACAGACCTACTGCAACCGATAAAAGTTTTGCCCCTGATGGCTGTGAGTCTTTTTATGTGCTCTGCCCTGTGCCTAATCTACAGGGTGATATCGATTGGCAGACTGAAGGGCCAAAACTTCGCGACCGGATTGTGAGTGCATTGGAAGATTCAATTTTGCCTGAACTTTCTTCGGTAATCGAAGAGGTGTTTTGGATGACCCCTGAGGATTTTGCCAACGATTATCGTTCTATGCATGGCGCGGGCTTTTCTATCGAGCCAAGACTCACTCAATCGGCTTGGTTTAGATTTCACAATCGTCATCGCAATGTAAAGAATCTTTATTTTGTGGGCGCTGGAACTCATCCTGGAGCGGGTTTACCGGGTGTAGTTAGCTCGGCTAAGGTGGTCGAAGAGCTTCTCACTGGTGTTGAGGTGGGCTCAGGCGGATAAATCATGGATGCAGTGCAATCAGGTCAGCTAACGTCAAAACAGGTCTTGGCTAAACATGGGAAATCTTTTTATTGGGCGAGTTTTTTTCTAGGCAAAAAATTGGCCGATCGCGCTGCACGCCTGTATGAATTTTGTCGCTTTGTGGATGATATTGCTGATGGTGACCTACCTCATAGACATGAGACCCTCGAAGATATCAGCCAAAGTTTAATTCATCATCAGGTTTCAGCAGCAACAGAGGTGCAAGCCTTTCTTCAGCTTGCCAAGGATATTGATATCCCCATCAATGCTGCCACAGAGTTACTGGATGGCATGCTACTTGACCAACAGCCTACCGCAGTGAAAGATGAAGCCGAACTATTAAGATACTGTCATGCAGTGGCTGGTACAGTGGGTCTTATGATGTGCAGAGTACTGGATTGCCAGCATGCACGCGCCGATCAATTTGCTATTGATCTGGGCATTGCTATGCAACTAACTAATATTGCGCGTGATGTTTTGGAAGATGGCAAGATGGGCCGTCGCTACATTCCTGCCGACTGGGCTAATTATACTGCTGAGGATATTGCTCAGGCACAGACCCAATGTCGAGACCCCGTGGCTATGGCCACTGAAAGACTGCTCGATTTAGCGGAAAAATACTATACTAGCGCCCTTTTAGGCATACAGCTACTTCCCTTTAGATCAAGGTTTTCCATAACGGTTGCCTTGCGAATCTATCGACAAATTGGCATCGTATTAAGACGTCGTCACTATGCCTGGTGGAAGGGTCGAGCAATGGTAGGTAAAACTGAAAAAATAATTATTAGCTTATATAGCCTATTTGACCTTCGGCCAAGAAAAGTCCCACCGCACCCATCAGAATTACATATGGCTCTAAAGGGATTGGCGGGTATTGATGGAAAATAGTCTGACTGATGAAATTATTGAAACCGATATCGCCATTATTGGCGGCGGTAGTGCGGGAATAACTCTTGCTAGCAAACTGTCAGAGCACAGTGCTGTGGTAATTGAACCTAAGACCCCTGCCGAGCGCGACGCTTGCTGGGCATTATGGGCGACCTCTGATCAGCAATCTAAACTTCAGTCAGCCACTAAGGGGCGTTGGAGTCAGTGGCGGCTGGTGGATTATGAGCAAGAGATTATTCATAACAGTCACGAATATGATTATATTAGCTTAAGCTCTGCTGATTATTTAAGTGCCTGTGAAGAAATATTATCCGCTAATATTAAGTTGGTTAGAGCCACTGCAGAGAGTATTAAGCCTAAGGGATATGGCGGCTCTTTTTCTGCACAGGGTCAAAACTATCAGGCTAATTATATTTATGATTCGCGCCCACCTAAGGCTGCCAAAGAGGGTTTAAAACAACACTTTTTTGGCCTCGAAATTCGCACCAAAAGCCCACTTACGGCGCCTGATATTGCAACTCTGATGGATTTTCGGGTGGACCAATCACGGGGTCTGCATTTCATCTATGCGTTGCCTTACTCCGATCGTGAAATATTGATTGAGTCTACAATGATCTCTAAATCCCTAGAACCTGAAGATTGGTACAGGCAGGCAATTGATCAGTGGCTCGATCAGCATGGAATAGAAATTGAAACTATTGTGCGTCAGGAGTCTGGAATTATAGCTATGCATAGTAGTCTTCCCATTGACTCAAACTTGGCGCGCATTGGTGCCGCAAGCGGTGCAGTTAGGCAATCATCTGGCTATGCCTTCACCAATATTCAATCACAGATTAGTCAACTGGTAGCGGGTATAGAAAAAGGTGAATTCGAGGTGCCAAAACCTCTCTCAAGTCTGCTGAATTATATGGATAAAATTTTTAACGGGGTGCTGGTAGCACAACCCCATCTTGCCGTGACACTTATGATGCAAACGGCTAAATCTCTTAACCCTGAGGGTTTTGCTCGCTTTATGCTGGGACAAGCAACTTTGCTCGACTGGATAAGGGTTATTTTAGCCATGCCTAAAATTCCTTTTTTGAAACAGGTATTCAAGCGATGACTAGCTGGGATATGGCTGCATTAGTGGCCATCATTTTACTGGGTGTTCCCCATGGGGGGTTTGATGCCGCTATTGCCCGACGCAGTGGCTGGCAAATGAATGGTGCTCTTGCTTGGCTTGGATTTCATTCTGCCTATCTATTGTTGGCTATTGCTGTGGCAATCCTTTGGTGGTGGTTTCCGTTAATCAGTTTGGGTGGGTTTTTACTGATTTCAGGCCTTCATTTTGGGGCCAGTGATATTGCAGAAATAGGTTCAGATGGGTTGCCATGGCTTGCTCATGGCGGATTAGTTTCAGTAGCAATACCTAATTTTCATACTGAGGAGGTATTAACGCTGTTTAGCTTTTTATCCTCAACGCAGGCGGCACAACAATTATTAACGGTTCTTTCTGTGGTATTTGTTATCTGGATACTCTGTTGCGTTGGCTACTGTATTTTTACGATTTATCATCGAAAATATCTAAAGCCTCTGCTAAATTTATTGGCCCTTATTGGGGTTATAGCAGTAACACCTCCACTGATAGGTTTCGCCCTTTATTTTTGTCTTTGGCATAGTCGTGGGCATATGTTGCGACTATGGAATAGCTTGTCATCAAATGCGCGCTATGGCGCAACCCGCGAGGCCCTGATTTATACCCTTTTAGCATGGGGCACGGGGTTGATATTGTTTTACTATCTGAATGGTTCGCCAACCGAAATTGTTTTCAGACTGACTTTTATCGGCCTTGCTGCTTTAACCTTGCCGCATATGATCTTGGTAGATTTATTGGATAAACGAAGGGAATCAGCCTTATGACCGATATTGGCAAACGCAAACAGGACCATATTGAATTGGCACTCAAATCAGAGCATCAATCTAAGGCAGATTCGAGCTTTGATACTGTTCGCTTTGAGCATAATGCACTGCCTGAAATATCGCTGTCTGATATTAGCCTGAACTCTGAGTTTCTTAATCAGGATCTTGCGGCACCGCTGATGATTGGTGCCATGACCGGTGGCTGTGAGAATGGCGATATTATTAATTGTCATCTGGGTGAAGCAGCTGAGGCCTGCAATATACCGATGGCAGTTGGCTCTCAGCGTGCCGCATTAGAAAATAACCAGCCACAGACCATCAGACAATATGCTCCTAATGCGGTTTTGCTCGGCAATATTGGCGCGACCCAAATACAGCAACAGGGAATTGATTTAGCAGAGCGTGCTGTTGAAGCCATTGAGGCCAATGCACTAATTATTCATCTGAATCCATTACAGGAACTTGTTCAGCAGGGTGGAGACCGCAATTGGAAACTTGTTTTGGAGGCAATTTATCTCTGTGCCGATAAATTATCAGTGCCAGTAATTGTTAAGGAAGTGGGTGCGGGAATCAGTCCGAGCAATGCTAAACAGCTTGAGCAGGCTGGAATAAAATGGATCGAAGTCGCGGGTCGTGGCGGCACTAATTGGGCAAGCATTGAATATGCCCGTAATCAATCGGATTTTGAGCAGCAGGTTGCTTCGCCTTTTCTTAATTGGGGAATGGATACAGCCAAGCTTTTGCCCGCTATTTCTGCAAACTGCCCCAGCCTTAATTTAGTTGGCTCTGGGGGCGTTAGAGATGGCTTGGATATCGCGCGCTGTATTCGCTTAGGTGCTTGTGTAACAGCCCTTGCACAGCCTTTTTTGGCGCCTGCCCTTGAGAGTACCGAGGCAGTGGTTAATAAAATAGCCATTCTTAAAGAACAGCTTCGCTGGGCAATGTTTCTTACTGGGAGCAAAGATCTTAAGGCACTCAAAACTGCCAAGCTGGAGGAATAATTAGCGTGTTTTTACATGAAGAACAGGTCACCTGCCCCTATTGCTGGGAGTCAATTACTCTAATGGTTGATCCCTCTGAGTCTCAAACCTATACCGAGGATTGTTTTGTTTGCTGTCGTCCTATTTTAGTTAATGCTGAAATTGAAGGTGATTCTATAAATGTTAGAGTGACTCAAGAAGATCTTGGGTTTTAGGAATTATTCATTTACAGGTTACTGTGGCTATATCACGCAGTTTCCCTGTGAACCATGATAGAATAATTGCCATTAAAAACAGATAAGAGAACAGCGCACAATGGCAATTCAATGGTACCCAGGCCATATGCACAAGGCTAGCAAGGAGATGACTGAGGCATTGCCTCAGGTTAACTTGGTAGTCGAAGTATTAGATGCGCGCATTCCATTCAGCAGTTCGAATCCTTTTATACAAACATTGTGCACCCACAAGCCACGCATAAAAGTACTCACTAAGTTAGATCTTGCTGACCCCACTATTACTAAACAGTGGCAAGAATATTTTGAGAGCCAAAATAATACAAAATCTTTGGCACTAGATTTGCTTAACACCGATCCCAGTGGGCAAATTATTGATCTTATTAATAAGCTCTATCCACAGCAACCTGAGCGCAATACCTTAGCCATGGTCACGGGTATCCCAAATGTGGGTAAATCTACTCTAATCAACTGCCTTGCGGGCAAACATATCGCTAATACAGGTGATGAGCCTGCTATCACCAAAGGTCAGCAACGTATTAACCTGCGCAACGGCATCATGCTTTTGGATACACCAGGAATCCTCTGGCCTAAAATTGATAACCCCAATAGTAGCTATAGACTGGCGACTACAGGGGCGATAAAAAATACTGCTACCAGCTATGAAGATGTTGCCTTTTTTGCAGCCGAGTTTTGTCTTAAAGAATATCCTCAACATCTCAAACAGCGTTTTAGTCTTTCCCGGCTCCCTGAAACTGAGATTGAACTTTTAGAAATCGTCGGCAGGCAACGTGGCTGCTTACGCGGTGGTAATCGAATTGATTTAGAGCGTGCCTCTACTATCTTTGTTAATGAACTTCGCGATGGCAAGCTTGGTCCAATGAGTTTTGAGACCCCTGAAGTCATTGATCAAGAAATGATACAGGTCGAAATATTGAAAAAAGAAAAGGCAGCGCTTGATGAACTGCGTCTTGAGCAAAAAGCCACCAGAAAAAGAAAAGCCAAGGCTAACCGGAAAAAATAGACGCCTTTATTGATATTCATTTTTAAGCACTGCGTATCTATTAGTCCTCGATATTAATAAAGACTGGGCTATGCAACTTAATTGGCTGGAACAGACCGCTACTGATAATGCCCTTTTGTCTGATGGCTTCCCAGAGAAAATGGTGCTTTTGGATTGCGAAACTACTGGCGGGCGAGCTCAGTATCATCGCGTTATAGAAATAGGTTTACTGGTAATAGAAAACGGTCAACTTGTTGAAACCTGGCAATCGTTTATCAATCCTGAGACTATCCTACCCCGTCATATACAAAAATTGACGGGAATATCGCCAAAAATGGTCGAAAATGCACCTAAATTCGGCGAAATATCAGAAATATTACTTGAAAAGCTTAAAGATAGAACTCTAGTAGCACATAACGCACGATTTGATTACAGCTTTTTAAAAAGTGAATTTGAGCGGGCCGGAATAGCCTACAGTACCAAGCCACTTTGCTCTGTAAAAATGAGCCGTAACCTCTACCCTCAATTTAAACGACATGGCCTTTCACAGATTATTCGGCGCTTTGATTTAAATATTGAAAACCGACATCGCGCGCTGGACGATGCGCAGATGATCTATGGGTTTTTTCTTAAGACTTCTGCTATTTATTCACCACAAGAAATTTCGGCCTGCTGCAAACAGCTTTTAAAAAGGGCCTCATTACCCCCCCTATTAGACCCTGATGAAGTTAGTAGCATTCCTAATACGGCAGGTGTCTATTATTTTTATAGTCAACAGAACGAGCTCCTTTATGTGGGTAAGAGTGTCAATCTGCGCAACCGAGTATTAAGCCATTTTTCTTCTGATTATAAGAATTCTAAAGAATTTCAAATGAGTCAGAAAACAGCCCATGTGACATTTGAAACAACACCCAGTGATTTTGGCGCACAGATAAGAGAAAGCCACCAAATTAAAGCGCTTGCTCCACTGTATAACCGACGATTGCGTAAAACACGCAAGCTTTATCAGTATAAATCCACCACTGACGAAAATGGCTACCTTCGACTAGACACTGAAGCTGTTGCCTCCGCTAATCCTTCTGATCAGCAATTTGGCTTATTTAGATCCCCGAGGCAGGCAACTATTCAGCTTGAAAAATTAGCCGATCAGTATTTTCTGTGTCACCAATTGATAGGCCTAGAAAAGCCTAAAAAACAAAACACTCCCTGCTTTAGAAGCCAACTTAAAAAATGCTTGGGTGCCTGTTATGGCGCGGAATCTGCCGATAGCTATAATGAACGCCTCAATTCTGCCATAGCCCGCTATCAAATTCAGGCTTGGCCCTATCAGACAGCAATTATGATCGAGGAACGAAACACTGAAGACTCGGATCGAGTGGCTTTTCATATTATTGATAACTGGCGCTATATCACTCAACTTGATATTCCAGAGGATATCTATGATCTGGGCTATGAGACAACATCTCAAAACCTACCTCAATCATCTTCAACAAACATTCCACTAATTGCTGATGATAAGTTTGATTTGGATATTTATTTTATTTTAGTGCGATTTCTGATTAACGAAGATAATAAAAAACTCTCTAATCTTAAAATATGGTTACTAAAACCCACTTCTGCAACAGTTGATTAAAAATATACCCATCCCCCTATTCCGTTTTTTCTGCGATAATATCTTTTTTAAACAATGCGTCGATAACCCTAAAGTCGACTGCACAGGATGACTATTTTGAAAGATATACCTGTCTGGGAAAATGTGGACTATGATTGTTTTCACAATGAGATAGTTCCCCTTAACCAACCCGCTGTTATTAGGTCTTTTGTAGCAGATTGGCCACTGGTGAATGCTGCTGAAGAGTCAGCGGACTCCGCAGTTGATTACTTAAAGCCTCTGGACAAACAAACGATTATTTTAGCCATGGTAGGCACCCCAGAAATCAATGGCCGATTCTTTTATAATGATGATTTATCCGAGCTTAATTTTAAACGCGCAAAGGTTACGCTAAGCGTTGGTCTTGATCGACTTCTGGCTATTAGAGATAACCCAAAGCCCCATGCTATCGCTCTCCAGGCTCTGGAGCTTAAAGAAGTTATGCCAGACTTTCAGTCATTTCACAAACAGCCGCTGCTTGATGAATCAATCAAACCTAATATGTGGGTAGGTAATCGAGGAGTTGTGGCGCCCCACTATGATATTAAAGACAACTTAGCCTGTGTTGCCGCGGGCAGCAGAAAATTCAGCCTATTTCCACCAGACCAAATTAATAATCTATATCTTGGACCAATACTCAACACACCTGCAGGCGTTCCTATTAGCTTGGTTGACGTCAAAGATCCTGACTTGGAGCGTTTTCCTAAATATAAAAAGGCTCTTGATGCTGGCTTTGAGGCCACCTTAAATGCGGGTGATGCAATTTTTATTCCTGCTCTTTGGTGGCACGGCGTGGAGTCTCTAGAAACATTTAATATCCTAGTAAACTATTGGTGGGGTGAAAAGCAAGAAAATAAATTCTCACCAAGGGATGGCCTACTTCATTGTATGATGAGCATTGCAAACCTTGATTCAGCAAAACGCGAATCTTGGCGACATTTTTTTGATTACTATGTTTTCAAAAGCATGGATGAACCGGCAGAACATCTACCCAAGGATTTAAACGACATCCTCACCGGGCTTTCTCCTGAAGAAGAATTAGCAATTGGTGAATATCTGGCTGAAAAGCTTAAATAAATCAAAGTTTTTAAATTTTTTCTGCCTTGCAATAACTATTTATAAACTGTTGATGAGAGGGTAGCTGATCCACTAAATTATTTACCGATGCCTTTATAGAGTTAAGAAAATTTTCCAGTTCTTTATCGGTCATCATATTCACAATAGGGTGAAATTCCTCTGGCATTAGGCCCTGACCAAGCATTACCTGTGACCAAGAATTTTCGGTAAAAATATCGTTGTCTTTTTGAAAAATTCGCCCAGAATCTTTAAATAAATCGATTCGATGCTGTAGTGTTTCGGGTATTTTCATATCCCTACATTGACGCCAGAATGGGGTATCATCACGTTCAGTGACATGGTAATGCAACACAATAAAGTCACGTACAAATAAAAATTCTTCTCTCATTTGAGCATTAAACTCATCCATATCAGACTGGTTAATACCCTGGGTAGGGAACATCTGAAGCAAGCGTATAATTCCACGCTGAATAAGATGAATACTTGTGGATTCCAATGGCTCTAAAAAGCCAGCGGCTAGACCTAATGCGATACAGTTTTTATTCCAATGCTGCCGTCTTTGGCCTGTTGTGAATTTGATGATTCTGGGCTTAGAAAGAACCTCACCATCGACATTGTCGAGTAAGGTTTGAATCGCCTGATCATCACTCAGATGTTTACTACAAAACACCATGCCATTTCCCACGCGATGCTGTAAGGGTATTCGCCATTGCCATCCGGCTTCTCTGGCGATTGATCGGGTATAGGGTATAGGCTCTTCAATTGATCCGGTTTGAACCGCTACCGCACTGTCGCAGGGTAAAAACTCTGTCCAATCTTCATACTCTGTATTCAATGTTTTATTGATTAGTAATCCAGAGAATCCACTGCAGTCAATAAATAGGTCACCATCAATGGTTTGCCCCTTTTCAAGAATCAGGCGCTCAATGTAGCCTGTATCAGAGTTAGTTTGTACCTCTGTAATCTTTCCCTCAATACGCTGGCATCCATGTTTCTCGGCAATCTTACGCAGGTATTTGGCATACAAACCGGCATCCATATGAAACGCATAGTTCATCCCATTATTGGGCAATACCGCAAACTTGTTATTTTTGGCAGCTTGAAGTTCGTTACAGTAATCGCCAAATTCAGAGCTTAATCCCTGCTGTTTTCCTTTTAACCAAAAGTGCTGAAAGCCGGCGGCCCAACAATCTTTACCGGTAAAACCAAATGAATGAATATAGTTTTCATTAACATTCTTCCAGTTCTCAAAGGAGATACCCAATTTAAAGGTACCCTGAACAGATGTCATAAAATCTCTTTCATCTATATTAAGTAACTTGTGAAGAGTAATCATACTGGGAATGGTCGCTTCACCAACGCCTACCGTTCCAATTTCATCTGACTCAACCACGCTCACTCTAACGGTATTTCCAATTAGCTTTGAAACAGAGGCAGCAGCCATCCAGCCGGCCGTTCCACCACCGACGATAATGACTTTTTTTACAGGTTGATTAGACATGGTTTATTCCTTGTTACCTTTTTAATCGATCTACCAATAGATTACGGATCTCATTCGTCATCTGTTCACTCATTTCATTAAGCACCCCCTTAGAATGCTTGGGAATATGTTCAAAATTTTCATCTTTGGACTCAAACACATAATGCTCGAAGAGCCGCTGCCAGACTTTTCTCTGCTCCGGTGGTAAATCTCTTAAGCCCATCACGGCATGTTGTAATACATTTAACGGGGAACCCAAAAACCTTGGTGAATTACGCCACCAATAGTTCACAAGCACATTAAATTCCTCAAGTGCTTCAACATGATGCCACCACATACTGGGTATAAGTAGAGCATCCCCAGGCTCAAGTTCAACCTCAATAGCTGACTCCAAAGCTTTTTTGAATTTCGGGAATTTTTCAAAATCAGGGTTCTTAAAATCAACCAAACTAATGGGCTGGCCAGCGGGGTTAAAATCTAAAGGGCCAACATATAAATTTTCTAGCTGATTTGGAGGGAAAAGCGTAAATTTTCTTCGACCAGCAACACAACAGGCTATATTGGATGCGAAGTCATAATGTGCCGCTATACGACTTCTGTTGCCCATCCAGATACTCGCTAGAGTACTATGATTGGTGATTTCGATATCATTTTCAGTCCTAAACCCCGGCAGCCATCTATCTATCATTGTAGAGCCAACGTAAAGCATGGGAGCATTGGATTGACTCAAACATTGCTTAAGATCCGATATGAGCTCTTTAAACGTCCGCCCTAAAACTTTATAATTAAATCCTGTGAAATCGGCATTATAGAAAACTCTTCCATCAATTTCTGGTTCACCTCTAAACACTGTCCAAGGTTCATCTGTACTAAATTTTTCTAGATAACCTATGACATTTATAGCCGACTTATTTGCCGCTTGCACCGAGGGCCATTCCGAAATAAAACCCCTTAAAATGACTGGATTGTGGGATTCTAAAACACTAGCAGGGATAACATTGGAGCTTAACCCTGAAATCGATTTAATACCCTGATCTAATGATGACATAAAATAAATTCAAAAATAAAATTCTGGTTATAGAAGTTCATTTTTCTTATCAATTAGTGGCTTGATACGAGAGTAGGAAGCAATAGCCATGTAAATTGGCAATAGATATCCTCTTACGCTTAGGTCAGCAAACACTTTACCATCAAGCTCGAATAGCTTATCTTCATTAATGGTGTAAAAGCCCTTCAATTGATTTAATGATCCATTTTTAAGTGTAATTTCTAAGGAAAAAGGCTCAATTAGATCAAGCTTGGTTATAGTTTCAATAAAACCATTATTATGCTCAAATCCCCTATGTAAGGCCTCTAGCTGACTCATAATTTTTTGCAAAAATTGACTAGGTTGATCATTTTTATCAAACAGAGGTTCACCCTGAGAACAGCTTATTTTAGGACTTTCCAAATCGACAGTGACTATGGGCTTTTTTTCATCATCTGTTTGCCCTTGATATCCAATCATAAACGGTTGCCGCTTAATCATCATGGGAATATAACTAGCATCCCAACCTGAATCATTTAAAAAAAGGTTTTCACCCGCCTCAAAGCCAAACAAAGCTATTGGGTAAAACTCTCCAGTATTCGAGTTTTTACAAAAAAATATCGGGTAGCTAGACTGAATATTTCTAAACTCCAATGGGAATGTAGATATAAACTGAACGTTATCGCCAACATGACTGCCAAAATCTGTAATAATCTTAAGTTCTCTGTGCGCAGTTGGACTTAGAATTTCAGATTTACTCATTTTTTCTCCAAATAATGTTTGGGTAATCACCCAGTATAATTTTTTTTACCCATTTTTTAAAATTCACATTAATAAACCATTACAAATGCAAATAATGACAAAACATATTTATATAATATGTGGCTAACTTTTAACAATTTTTTATTACTATAAAAACAACAAAGCCGCTTAAAATTAAGCGGCTTTGTTGTAGCATAAGATATTAACTTACAGACTGTAACGGAAACCCAAAGTATATCTTGGACCAGTCTGAGTTACACCAAGAGTCTGCATCTCAACTCGCCCATAACCCCTATTATAGGAATCCGTGACATTAAGACCATCCATAAATAAAGTTAGGTTGTCATTAACTTCATAGCTAGCACTCATGTCTAGCTGACTATAGGCTGCAGTATAATTGGGATTGGCACCAATAGTTCTCCCCTTGCTATCATACACAGCACCTTGGTCTTGCCCGTTGCCACCATAGAAATCATCACGCCAGTTATAAGCAAAACGTAAACTCATTCCGTCCTTATCATAAAAAGCAATAAGGTTTGCAGATTCACTTAGACCACTTAAGGCGAATTGATCAACCAAACATATTGCATCTGCATCTGCATCTGCTGCTTCCTCTGGTGTTGCATATTCACAGGGCTTGGTAGTTACTACTGGATCATAGGAAACATTTGACCATGGTTTGGTATAGTTAAGGATTACCCCATAACCACTCTCACCAAAGTTGTGCTGAACATTAAATTCCAACCCATAGACAATTGCATTTTTCTCATTGATCGGAAAACTAACCTGAAAAGGTAATGGTTCATTTGCATTAGTACAGCTACCACTCTGAATATCTTGCTCAGAACAGGATGAAAGTGGAGAATTTGAATCCACACCCAACGCACTTGCCACGTCTGACAAATCACTGCGATCTGCATCAGGAATATTCTCCCAAGTATCTTGATAGATACCGCCACGACTTACATCTAGCAAATCCCATAAATTTTGAGTGCTTGCGCTTCGGCCAATAAAGTTATCAACATCTTTCTTGAAATACCCTAAAGAAAGATAGTCAGTATCTCCATAATACCATTCAAGTGATAAATCAAAGTTGAGTGACTCAATAGGCAACAACCCTGGATCACCACGGCTTGCACCATGTCCACTTAAACTGTAAATAGTACTATTAGCAGTTGTTCCACCTTTAATTGCCTCAAAATCAGGTCTGGTGATAGTTTTACTCACCGATGCTCTGGCTACCAATTCTTCCATTATTTCGAGATTTAAATCAAGGTTAGGTAACACAAGGTCATACTCACCTGAATCAACAACTAGCTCGGTAACATTACTGCCATCTGGATTTTTCTTGGCAACAAGTGAAAACTCATTACCTCCAGACCATGAAGTTCTGTCATACACTGGAACTATAGCCTCTGAATTTACAGTCGTTTCTTCATATCGAACACCTGCTCTAATATTCAATGGAAGCCCAACAAATTCAGCATCATGAGTCAGCTGCACAAAGGCTGCTTTGGTTTCTTCAGTAGTTATTTTATCTACAGACCAATCCAACGTAGCACAATAGAAGTTCCTATTACCATCTGCATCACGATCTTCTATGCCATCCTGATTACAGTCACCTGCAACAGTGGCAGAATCATTTTCAGGGATTGAAGCTGCAATTGCTGTGATCTCATTAAAGTCAGCTGTAAACGACTCGTCATGGAGGTACTGGTAGTTGCCGCCCTCAATTGAGTCAAAGTTACCATCGATTGTTACCCTTTCAAGAATCTCACTGATATCGCCAGGCTGAGAAACAGGTGTTGACCATGAATCTCGCTGAACCAATGAACTTCTAGTTCTGTTAGTAGCTTCTGTAACTTCGACACCAAAATCAATGCTAGAAAAATCAGTAGCGTCGAACTTACCGCTTATTTCTGCCTGATCTATAACCATCTTATTGCGACCATTATGGAAAACACTCCCAGTGATTACCATATCATCTCTGTAAATTGGGCGATCTTGCCAGTCCTCTGGCAAATTACTGTCAAGTGGACTAGTACAATCCTCCGGATTCATTCCAAGTACTAGAATTGGGAAATCTTCAGTGAATATTGCTGTTGAAGAACAACGGTTTAAACTTGCAATAGTAACCAGTGAATTGGTGCCATACTTATCTTTGGCGCCGGATTCAGCGGTGGAATTATGATAGTCAAATTCTAATTGCAATCTGTCCGTAGCATACCATTCAAGATTAAGGCCCACAGAGTTGTTTTCAGTTACAGCTCCATCCCGACCCAAGCCCATAGCAACATCAGAATTTTGGCTTATTTCTGAATAAAGTTTTGGAGTGCCGTTGGGGTTATTTGGACCAAAATGCCAATCAGCTTCCTGACTCACCGCACCTTGACCAGAGAACCAAGCCGACAGATCATTATAGCTTCGCGTATAGTCCACAGTAGAGTATGTGTAGTCCACTGTGGCCGTTAAAGCATCAATAGGACGATGTTGAATAGTCAACTGCCCATTAACTCTTTCTGATACGAATTCAGTTAATCTGTAATTAACACTCTGCGGAATTGAAAGTGTTTCTTGTCGAGGATCCCCTGCCGAGAAAACTGCATTAGGCATAGGTCTATTATTATTTTGCAAATTATCATTCGGATTATCATATGGCATAGACATAATAGCTAAGACATCTGGGTCGACAGCTGCAAGATGAGTTCTCCAACCCCCGACGCCTGCACTTCGCGCAGCATTATTTCTTTCCTGTGCGGAAAAACTCAAGGAAACGCCGAGCGTGTCATCAGCAAATGTATCAGAAATTATACCTGCGAATTCAGGGCTAATCCCTTCTCGCTGGAAATTAAAAATATCGGTAATATCTGTGAGATTACTTACAATATCACCAGTTGCAATTACAGAGGTGTCATAAACCGCCTTAGCGCCAAAAGAACGTAGATAACCTGCTTCAAGGGGTTTAGTAGAAATAATATTAATTAAAGAACCGATACCACCCGATGGAGCAGAGGCATCACCAGTTTTGTTAACAACAACGGCAGAAATTCCCTCAGATGCAAGATCACCAAAATCAAACGAGCGACTAGTTCCTGCGTGGGTTGGCATCTGTCGCCCATTAAGGGTGACCAAATTATAATCTGGCCCAAAACCTCGAACAGTTACCTTGCTCCCCTCACCTCTAGACCGGTCAATCGATACACCAGTAATTCGCTGTAGTGCCTCAGCAAGGTTTGAATCAGGGAATTTACCCATGTCTTCAGCAGAGATGGCATCCGCAACACCCACCGTGTCACGTTTTAAATCCATAGATTTTTTGAGGCTGGCACGGATGCCGCCCTCAACAATAACCTCCTCAATTTCAAGCTCTTGAGCCTGAGAAAAGGATGGCATTGTGGATCCAACTAACGCAACAGCAACACTGCTAGAAAGAACGTTCTTCTTGAATAACATTTTATGTAAAACCCCCTAAAAAAATACTTTAAAACCGGCGTTTGGAAATTAGACAAACAAAGCTAGCCCAGCTCAATCAGATAAAATACATCTTCAGGGCTTTAAAGGCATTGTTTTTGAGACGAAATTCACATATATGCGATAACAGGGACAGCTGAGCAAAAATATTGCCTCAAGACTACTTATCATTTGACTTTCTCATTCAGAGAGAATGACCAAAGAATGCTCTTTAAATCCTTTTTTTAATCCTTTTTTCATCCTACAAAGGGATTTTAGAGAGCCAATCTAATCAGATAATATTTGATTGAGATTAAAGGCTAATCTGATACCTGCCTGATGAAGCCTTTGGTTCGCAATGGGTTTATTTTTTTCATGATACCAGCGCCCCAGAGGCCTGATTTTTTTGCCCTCACCATTACCAAAATCGTATATCTTTGCATTTAGAATTAATGATTCATTTGCCCAATCAGCAAAAGTTGAATGCTGCCACTCTGCTTGCTGAGTCTTTGATGGTTTTTCAAAGGTTTTCGCATATTCTTTGGCACTGAGCTTTGAATGGGTGAGTAAGCCATCCCAAACTCTATGAAGGTTATGTTTTCGGGGAGAATTATACCAATTAACTGCCACCCGATTACCGCCTGCATCGTCATATTTACCAACATGTAATGGCTGATGAATATCACCCACAAAATGCACAAAAAACATCAACGCTTCGCGCCTTGCTTGCTTCGAATTATCTGGCTTTTGTAATACTTGATAAAAGTAATCCAAGGCCCATAAAATATCCCCAGCAGGCACCGGCCTGTGCTTATCAAAATTTTGATTAGGGCCAGCATTTATATAGTGCCAACGTTTGGAGTGAGCCCATTGTGGATCTGATTTAATGCTATCAGCCCATGAAGAAATAGCAGACAAAGACTCGCCATCAAGCAATAGATCAACCTGTTTTCTTGCAGCTTCTGTTAAATTTTTTTCTGCAATAATTGCGACAACTTGATGCTCCTTTTCCCACCAAGCTAAAACGGGTGTGGCGTAAAAAAATGTCACCAATAAAAAAATAACTGTTCGAATCATTTATGATTACCTATGAACAATATGTATGGTTGAGTGTAATATAAAATAAATTTTCTATAAATTATTAAAACCATAAGTTATGGGATCTATTGACAGAAAGCCTAGGCATGGTAGTTTAAAACTCAAAACAATGGACGTATAAGGCCATGCGTTCTTTTACTCAACACATTAGCAGGCATCCAATGATTACGAACAAATATTATTTCCTCCTAACTCTTATATTATGTTTTTTATTTGGGTGTAGTGATGAGCCTATAGTACAAGAAGTAGTAACCACCCCCAATACCGTAACCAGCGAACAATATGTTTGGGATCTAACCGACCTATACCCTGACCTCAGCGCCTGGCAAGTCGCTAAACAAAAAGCCGCTCAGCAAATAAAAGATCTAACCAAATTACAGGGCACCCTTGGCAATAGTTCCGCAACACTTTTATCTGCCTCCGATCAAATATCAGCCGTCTACAAAGATGTTGTGCGCATCTATGTGCATGCCAACCTGAATGCTGATGTTGATACTCGTATCGCTGAAAACCAAGAGCGTAGTCAATTAGCACGCAATCTTTTTAGCGATCTCAGTGCAGCCATTAGCTGGTATAACCCAGAACTATTAGCATTAGGCGAAAAGAAAATTGCCCAATTTCTTACTCAAGAGCCAGCATTGGCCAAACATGGTTTTGGTATAAATGATGCACTGCGTCGCGCACCTCATACTCTTGTTAGTGAGATTGAGACCCTATTGGCGAAAACAAGCAAATTAACCAGCGGCGCCAATTCTATCTACTCGGTTTTCGCCAACGCCAATATGCCTTGGCCAACGGTGACTTTGTCTAATGGTAAAGAAATAAGACTAAGTCAGGCCGGCTATTCTGCTGGCAGGCAAGCAACATCAAGAGAAGATCGAAAAATGGTTTTTGATACTTTCTGGTCAGTATGGCAAGACTACGAAGCCACTCTGGGCGCGATCATGAATTCGCAAATCCAAGGGTTAGTCTTTAAAACTGATACCCGAAACTATAAAAGCTCCCTTGGGCGAGCTCTGTTTGATGACAACATGCCGCCTGACGTCTATGAGACTCTTGTTGCAGAGGTGAATCAATCACTCCCCACTCTTCACCGATACTTTAAATTGCGCAAACGCATGCTCGGCATAGAAGATGAGATGCGTTATTACGATATTTATCCGCCTTTGGTTAACCTAAATAAACAATTTAGCATTGAAGATTCTATTGAAGTTACAAGACGTGCACTGAAACCTTTGGGTGCAGAATATATGGCGGCTTATGATCTTGGCGTTAAAAGTCGCTGGATGCATGTTTACCCATCAGAAGGCAAGCGATCAGGTGCCTATATGTCGGGTGGAGCCTATGATGTTCACCCTTATGTGTTGCTTAATCATAATGATGATTTTGAAAGCGCTTCAACTTTTGCCCATGAATATGGCCATGCAGTCCATTCAGTTTTAGCCAATGCGCAGCAGCCATGGGAGACTGCTGGCTACTCAACCTTTATCGCTGAAACGGCGTCTATCATGAACGAGATGCTTCTTCAGGATATGGTAATAGAAGAAGCCAAAACTGATGATGAAAAACTCTTCTATTTGGGTATTGGACTTGAGGCACTCCGCGGTACTTTTTACCGACAAACCATGTTTGCAGAATTCGAACTAAAAATTAATCAGGAAGTAGAGTCTGGCAATGTTCTCACCGGATCCAAGCTCAGCTCCATGTATTTAGAGTTATTGAAACGCTACCACGGCCATGATCAGGGCGTGATGACCATCGATGATTTATACAGCATAGAATGGGCCTATATTCCGCATTTTTATTATGATTTTTATGTTTTCCAATATGCCACATCGATTGCCGCTGCCAGTGGCCTAGCCAAGCAAATCAACACAGGAAATCAACAGGCTCAGCAAGACTTTATTACGCTACTTAAGGCGGGTGGTTCTGATTACCCCTATGAGTTGATGCGAAATGCTGGCATTGATATGGCAACCCCAGCACCCTATCGAGCACTAGTGGAACGCATGAATAAGATTATGGATCAGATGGAGACCATTCTAGATCGTGGCTAGACATACAATTAATTAACGCTAAAAAAAAGGGGCTTCGAAAGCCCCTTTTTTTAATGAAACTACTATTAGTTTTTTGAATAATAGATATTTCTGACATCAAGGCGCTTGTTGTCAGCTGAAAAACTACTCCAAAGATATAAAATGCCATCACATCGGTAAGGTCTGCACCCTTATCGATTTTTGCTAGTGGCAGTTTATAGCTAACCCAATCTTCAGTTAGCTGGCTATCCGCTTGTGGGCCAAATGACTGAAAATTATTAACCTGTGTGCCCGCTAAAAAGATACCGGTTTGAAAACCAATATTAAAAGCCAATGATGCATCGCCGCGTATATCAAAATTCAAATAGCCTGATGCGAAATTAGATAGATTCTCACCATGATCGCCCTGCAGCTCTAAGCCTCCACCCCACCAGTCGCCTGTGCGGGTAGTCACCTCAATAATACTGTCTTCAGTCATCTGAATATTCATAGTGCCTTCCCAAGGATTAAGCTTTATCTCATTACTTGGGTAAGTCATAGTATTTTCAGCAGAGGGAATCATGTCAGGATTAACCACTACATAGGTCTGCTCCTCAACCGGCTCACCAGCCACAGCCATTGAATTAATGGTAGTTAACTTGCGAATGCCCATTTGGCTTTTAAAAGGGGGTAAAAGCACATCCTGCATTAGCGCCGCTGGATCTCCCTGATAACTCTTAGTTAATGGCTTGCCGCCCCTTACTAGGCCATCAAATGCGCCCTTATCAAATAAATTCCACAACGCATATTTAGCAGTGTTATCCAAAGCGACTAGACCAAAGTGGTTTTCCGAACCATTGACGTCATAGGCGTCTTTCCATTGTTCATCAAAGGCCTCAAAGTAGAACACCGACATACCCGCTGTTTTTTCCCAGTCGCGCATATGTTGATAAAATAGTGCCTGTTTAAATTCATCTGCTGCTTTTGACCCAGATGCTCCATAGGCGGTGGCCGCAATTGAAGACCAGCCTGTCTCACCTATATGAATGGGCTTATCAATATCCAAACTTTCAAGATAGTCCGCTACGCCTTGATACTGCGAAATAGCATACTGTTTGGCGCGCAACATGGCGGCCTCAATCATCTGTTGATCTGAAAGCTGCTCTTCGTGCTTTAACACCCCCCAAAAATCTGAATTATAGTGGGAGTCATGAAATGGGTAGGTATGTACTGAAAGAAAATCAACGGCATTAATTAATTTCACTAGGTCATCTGTGTGATAGCCCTTGTCACCCCCACCCCAGGATTCGAAATTATCAGAACTGGTAACCCACAGGTCAGCGGGTAAGTCGCCTGACTGCTTAAGATTTTGTAAATAATTCACCCAGCGAAGAATAGTCTTAGGGTAAACGAAATATTTAACCGCCCATTGCACCATAGCCTCGTTACCAACCGCGATGACCTTAACAATATCTGGATATTGGTTGGCTAAGGCAGCTGCTTTGTCTATTTCTGTACGATTATTTTCTTCACTTTCTTGATGATGGTCCGGCTCAAGATCTGTCCAAGCATTTTTACAATCAATCCAAGCACCTAGCATCACATACATCTCAAAGCTTGGATCTGCCTGTTTTAACTCACTAATCGCCTCAAGAATCCGTTCCGCTTGGGGGAACTGTGAAGCATTATAGGTGCGCAGGACTCTCACCCCCATGGCATACAGAATTTGCATATCTTCTTTGAGGTCTGCAACTGTTGGGCCCTGCTCACGGGTTTTTTCGCGATAGCCACCATAGGAAATTGCAGGATAATTTGGATTACCTAGAATCTCCGCAGCTGAAGGACTAGTAGACTGATTAGATTGGGAGGCATTGTCACAACCAGAAACCACTAAAACCATAAGCGAAAGGAGAATAGAGACAGAGAATATTTTCACTAGTAGAAACCTTTTATTGTTATAGGCAAATTAGACAGCAATTATATTACTCATTGAGCAATTTTGCCTAGTTACAATAAGCCTTGTTTTGTATGGCACCCAGAAATAGAATACGACCCACATTAAATCTAAGAGTTTTTTTCATGCCCCCTGCTAACGTCAAATTGCACCAGATTGATAATACATTCCAATTGAAAGTGAATGACCAGCCTTTTTATATCAATGGGGCTGGTGTTGATTTCGGCAGCATTAAAAGCCTCGCCGACTTTGGCGGCAACGCTTTTCGCACCTGGCGCGTCAATAATGGCGAAAAAACTGGACGTGAAATTCTTGATGAAGCCCATCAACATGGTCTTATGGTATGCATGGGAATTGAGGTTGAACGAGAACGTCATGGTTTTGATTACGATGATGAGGTTGCAGTCGCCAAGCAAATGGCTGAAATTAAGAAAGATATCCTTGACTTAAAGGACCATCCAGCACTTTTAATGTGGGGCATTGGTAACGAACTCAATCTTCGCCATAAAAACCCAAAAGTGTGGGATGCGGTGAATGATCTTTCAAAAATGATTCACGAAATAGACCCTAATCACCCTACCACTACTATGCTCGCCGGCGCTGAACCCGACGAAATTAAATTGGTTGCGGCGCGTTGTCCCGATCTGGATCTGCTGTCTTTTCAGATTTATGGCGAAATTAATAAGCTCCCAAGCTTTTTACAAAAAAGTAACTATAAGGGCGCCTATATGATTACCGAATGGGGTGCCACAGGGCATTGGGAATGTACCCAGACAGATTGGGATCGACCAATTGAGTCCAATAGCACCGAAAAGGCGGCTGACTACCGTTCAAGATTTTTAAAGGTTATTGCTGCGGATAAAGCCCAGTGTATTGGTTCCTTTGTGTTTCTATGGGGACAAAAGCAAGAGCGAACCCCCACCTGGTATGGCTTATTTTTGGAAAATAATAATAGTACCGAGGCGGCTCAAGTCATGCAGTATCTTTGGACGGGGCAATGGCCTACTCATAGAATTCCGCAAGTAGGCAAGCTGACAGTTAATAGCATGCTTGCTGAAGAAAGCGTTCATTTAAAAGCTAATCAAACCTACAGTGCAACCATCGATGTTAAAAGTACAGATAAAAATCTAGGCTACCGATGGGAAATTATGGAAGAAGTTGATCGTAATATGGAAAGTGATGGCGGCGATTTTGAACCTACGCCAGCGATTGTATGGCAGCAATGCGGACCATCTAGCCTGAAAAAGGTAACATTTATAGTCCCTGGCAAAGGCGAATATCGCCTATTTGTTTATATAGATGACTTGCATGGTGGGACGGCTACCGCAAATATGCCTATTTTAGTCGAATCAGCAGGGACTCCCTCTAAAGCCTAACCTATACTCATTTGGTATAGGTCTATATGATGGTAGACTCAATAAAAAAATGAGTTAAAACCTTTTGTAACTGGCGGTTTAACCGCTTTATTACAACTGTAGCGAGTGAAAATCACTTATAACTAATAATAACTTTAGAAGAACTGGACTATGTCTCAAGATAATTCGTTGCAATCCTCAAATAGTAATTTGGTCCCCTTTAGTCAAAAAGTCGCCTTTGGTATTGGCATGTTAGCCAATCAGATGTTCCCTGCAGCACTGGGTATCTTTATGGTCATTCTGGTTCAGGGCTTAGGTATGAGTCCGGTTCTATGGGCACTGATTTTCTTTATCCCTAAATTAATTGATGCGGTAACCGACCCGTTAATGGGTTATATCTCCGATCATACTAATTCGCGCTGGGGCAAACGCCGGCCCTATGTGTTTGTCGGCGCCATTATCTCTGGATTGTCATTTATGATGATGTGGCAGCTATATGCCACTAATACCGAGATGTATAACTTTTACTATTTTCTCTTTTGGGCCTGTGTATTCTGGATTGGCATGACTATTTTTGGGGTTCCCTACGTGGCCATGGGCTATGAGATGAGCTCCGATTTCCATGAGCGCACACGCATTATGGCAGTCGCCCAATGGATTGGTCAGTGGGCCTGGGTAATTGCACCCTGGTTCTGGATTATTCTGTATGACCCTGACTGGTATGCATCAGCTACTGAAGGGGCTAGAACCCTCTCACTATGGGTTGGCGGTGGCTGTATGATAATGGCATTAGTACCCGCTATTTTTTGTACTCATACAACGCCTGCCTCAGCTAAACAGTATGAAGATGACGGGAAATCATTAAAGGAAACTATGCATGACTTTTGGCGTGGCATTGTTGTCACTTTGCGCAATAAGCCTTTCCAGAAAATCTGTATCGCCACCTTCTTTATCTTCAATGCTTTCCAAGTAGTCGCTGCATTCTCTTGGTTTATTGTTGTGTACTACATGAATGAAGGCGACCCAGCGGCTGCCGGTGTATGGCCAACATTATTTGGTTCTATTGGTGCATTATTCACCACCTTTATGGTGATACCGATCGTCAATTACATGGCGCAAAAATACGGTAAAAAGACAACATTCCTGTACTCACAGGCTATATCTTTGGCGGGCTATGTCCTTTTCTGGTGGGGATTCTCTCCAGAAAACCCATGGATGATGTTTATTCCATTACCGCTATTTGCGTTTGGTATTGGCGGCCTCTTTACCATCATGATGTCAATGACGGCTGATGTTTGTGACCTAGACGAACTAGAAACCAATCAGCGAAGAGAAGGCACCTTTGGCGCTATCTACTGGTGGATGGTTAAGTTTGGTGGTGCCTTTGCAGGTGCTGCGAGTGGCTTGATTTTAAGCGTAATCGGCTTTGATCAGTCGGTGGCATTACAGAGTGATGAAACACTCACTCTCCTTCGACTGAGCTATATTATTATTCCATGTGTTGGAACCTTGATCGCGATCTTTGCCATGCGTAATTATGATTTGGACGAAGAGCGCTCTCAAGAAATTCGCACTCAGCTAGAAGCTCGATAATGTCGAGTTAATTATCTGCAGAAACAAAAAAGCCGTCTTAATAGACGGCTTTTTTGTTTGTTCTATAAGCTACGGACTATTCTAATCCTGGCTCCAATGCAACCTTGATTGAGACCACATCGCCGGTCTTATCAAAGATTGACAGTGAAGTCTCAGCATCAATAGCATCACCCGTAATGGCTTTTTCACTGCCATCAGCATAGCTAATCACAATAGAGGTCTGCTTAGCTAAGCTATAAACCACTGGAACCTGACAGTAGGTGAAGCCAAGCTCACCAACTGCAAGCTCAACGCTTTGCTGCTCACCCGAAATATCAAAGTAGCTGAGATTAGCAGATGAAGACAGGAACTCAGACCTTCTAAGAATGAAAGGCCTGAAGCAGATAGTACCCTGAGAAACCGAAACACCCAGTTCCATAAGACGTGTAATCACTTCTTCTTTCACCTGACCAGTCATACCCGGCTGTTTAGCGCCGGCAAAACCTGGTGTATGTGAATAAGGATCCGTAGGGAAGGCACCATAATTTTCTGGTGTTTTATTAAAGCCAATACCCGCACGAATATCGAAGTAACAGTCTGCTAGCTTTCCTACAACAACCGGATCAGAATCCTGCTCAAGTGCTTTACGGAAGTTTTCTAGCGCCGCTAGCAATAGCTTAGACACCATATGCCAGTAGATTGAACCCAACCCTTCATAGGCATACATTCCGCCTGAACGGCCTGTAAACTGACGATGGTTGAAGACAGATTCAAATATCTCTTCAATTAACGGCTGCTCTTTTTGCACTAATGCGTCATAACCGTTTGACTTCAGCGTCTCCAAAACGGCCTTAGCACTATCAACATTGTTAAAAGCGCCGCTAAAGTGGTAGCCACCCTGCGAATCTTTTTCAACAAGTGAGGTATCACCAGAAGATACTAATGTTTGTAGTAGTTCTGAACGCTTCAATTGGTCTGTAGGGATAATATTCTTATCCACATAGCGCGTAAGCTCACGATCTGGGTATAACAGATAAGAGTGCTGACGGGCAGTATATACAGCAGACTGTCTCAAAGATGTTAGCACCTCAAGAGCCTGCTCAGGGCTTAAATAGCCTGAACTCAATACCGCAACCTGACCCTCTAGCATCTCATACAAATAATTTACTTCGACAGAGTCGTCTTTGGCAGTCATAAGATTATAGGCGTGATATAGGCCATCTTCACGACGGTTAGCCTCAATTGTATGATCAATATACTCAAGTGATAGATTTAGGAATGCAATCAGGTCTGCTGTTTTAAGCATAACGCGATTACCACTAAAGTCATTGGCATACACATCACTTCTAAACTGACTGCCTGCTTCACCTAGGGCATCAACCACAAGCTTTCTATCAGCATCGTTAATTTTTCCTGCCAATAGTTGCTTGTTATCTTCGAAAGTACTGTTGATTGATCTTAGTAGCGCATCAATTTCTTCTGAAATAGCCACTTCTTCAAGTTCAGTATTAGCAAATAAATCCACAAGATACTGTTGATAACGACGAGTGTAATACAGTGTTACCATCGATACGCCGTAGCCAACCAATGCGTTATTCGCATCATTCCATTCCGGACGCTGGGTGTTCATCCAGATTCCGCCTTCAGGAATAAAGTTTGATAATTTAGATAGCATGGTCGCAAGCAACTTCTCAGTCAGGTTTACATAGTAAACTGAGCCATTTTTGTCCCATATAAGACGACCATCAGCACCTACCTGTGATACGCGCTGCTCGATAAGCTCGTCAGTAGCCTCATCAAAATCAATCGTATTATGCGGATCATCCAAAAGATCCTGATAAGGTTTGATTTTGTAAGGCACATTGGCATAACAAAATAAATCACGGGTCAGGAAGTCGCGAAGCGTACCTGGGTGATGATCATTTGAAAATTCTAAGAATTTAAGCAAATAAATAATTTGGTGATCGCCCCAATAACCGATATTCGCCCAAGGATCAGTTGGTTCTGGCTTTTCCCAATCGATACCTGCTTTGGTAATTCTATAAGGGTTGTAACCATCCGCCGTAGAAGCATTAACAAACTTACAAATCATACTTTCGATGTAGTTTGGAATAGAGAAACTCAACGCTTCCCAGTTCTGGAAGATATCTCGCCAGTTGCCCTCAAAATTAAGCAGCTGTGAACCATCATCTTGCTTCACTTTAATATTAAACTTATTCCAGGGTCGCGAAGGATCACCATGACGACGACTAAAGCTTAATGGTAGATATTCAAAACAAATACGCTGAACGCCAGCATCATTTTGTTTTGAAGCAGCCTTAATAAGATCGCTGTAGTGGAAGCTATCCTCTAGGCCATCAAAAAAGCTTTGGAAGTTACTGTATACATCGCGATTAAAGCCTTTAACAAACTCAATAAAGTCAGCTTTAGGAACCGAGTAGTTATCAACAAAGAGTCCACCACGCATAACATTAAACAGCACGTTGGCAAAATGATGATTGGCACTCAGTTCATCTTCAGTGACCTGTAAACCATCAGAAATACCTACAATACGCGCCAGGTTTTCTGAACCTAAGGCAATATCGGCTTCAATCTCTTGTTTGATATTTTGATTGGAATGTAAGTCTGCAATTAAATCTTTGACTTTTGCAGGGCCTTGATTGATTTCAGCTACGATACTCCAGCTTGATTCTGCAGATGCAGCTAGCTTAATAGTATCGCTGACAAAATAAGCACCGCGACGGCCTCTCACATCGAGCTCTTGCTCGATAGATTCACCGTGACGGAAGTTATCTAGCTGCAATGATGAAACCAGTTTTTTCGAATTAGGTAAGCCAACAGACCATACAGTGGTAGTTGATAGCGCCTCACTAGGCTCGGCACGATCCACCAGAATAGAACTCATACTATAAAGGCCAAGACCGGAATCTGCTTCAAGCTCATTCTTTTTATAGGCATCGACCAAACAGCTTAGCGAACCCTGAACATCAGGTTCAACACCGTAAGGAATCAAATTCTCGATACCATCAACAATCTCTACCTGAGCAGATGCATCACCATTATTAACTAAGGTAGATGTCTTAACAAAACCAAACTTATCAGAGGTGCGCCATGCGTAACGGAAGGTCAGTGACAGATCATGGTTAATTTCTTCAAAAACTAACTTGTCACCAAAAACGTTTTTGTAGAGATTGCGCGTGATGTTATAGATACCATTATATTGCTCAGAGAATGGTTCCCATAATGAGGTTTTATCACCTCGGGTTGCCAGCGCAACGGTTCTGCTACCGGTATAGGGTGAACCATCACTAATTTTGTCATCAGTGTAATAAGGAAAGAGTGAACTTTCAGAATTGACTCGACCTGCTGTAAGGCCGCCTCGAGTAGAGATAAACATCCAGTGGTCTGAATCACTGACCACACTGATGAAGAAATCCTTCATCTGGTTGTAATTTTCAATCTTATAGAAGGTTTCACCTTCTAGATTAACGTACTCGCCCTTAACTTCAACATTACCCATTTGTCGAAGTTGCTCACCTACATGAATGCGCTTCTGAGTCATTTGTAACCTAACTATTGTCTTATTAAAAAGTATTGGATTCCCTCTTAAGGGGTCCTCTCTAGCAATTCCGTTTGTCTCATTATTACTTTTAACTGCTTATCTGCAGCTGAGGTTAATCTTAAAAGTCGGCTATTCTAAGGGCACTGTTCGAATTTCGCTAGTTTATCGGTCGATAAAATCGCCTCTTTTATCGAAAATTCACTAAATCTGGCTTTTTAGCCGCTAAAAATTGGGTATTATCTCAATATCAAAAGAGTATTAAGCATATACAAGGTTGTAACTTTTAGGGGAGTCCAGTAGGATTCGCGAAAAGTTATAACAGGTCACTAGCGCCCAAATTAGCCACCCTGTATTAATGCTCTTACAAGTAAATCACGCAAAATCAAAAGGTAGAATTCGTCAATGTCTAAACGAGAAGGAAAAATTTTATCCCTAACAGGTACAGATATTTCTCAGCTAAGCCAAGTACAGCTGCAAGACCACTTTAAAAAGTGCCTTGACTCTGGCATTCATGGCATTGGGTTTAGTGCCTTTAGAGAGGGCCAAGAGCCGGGTGATCAGTTAGACATTGAGCAAATTCAAGAACGCATGGCAATACTTAAACCCCATACTGGCTGGGTGCGTTCATTCTCCTGCTGCTTGGGCAATGAGCTTATTCCTATGGTTGCAAAACAGATGGGGCTTAAAACCCTCGTTGGTGCCTGGCTTGGCGACGATCTTGAAAAAAACGAACTTGAGATTGAAGGACTTATTAATTTAGCCAAAAAGGGTTACGTTGATGTCTGCGCAGTAGGCAATGAGGTTCTCTATCGCGATGATCTATCTGAAGAGCAGTTACTTGAATATATTGCCAAAGTAAAGGAAGCTGTTCCCAATTTGCCAGTAGGCTATGTTGATGCCTACTATGAGTTTGAAGATCGTCCAGCAGTAACTGCAATCTGTGATGTTATTCTTGCCAATTGCTATCCATTTTGGGAAGGCTGTCCTATTGAATATTCCTTGCTGTATATGAAGGACATGTACAATAGAACCATAAAGGCTGCCGGCGGTAAAAAAGTGATCATTACTGAAACAGGCTGGCCCAACCGCGGACAAAGTTTCCATGGTGCAGTGCCTTCAGAAGAAAATGCCATTCGCTACTTCTTAAACAGTCAGCAATGGTGCGAATCAGAAGATATTGAAATGTTCTATTTTTCATCCTTTGATGAATCATGGAAAATTGGTGCCGAGGGTGATGTTGGCGCCTACTGGGGTTTGTGGGATAAAGACGAAAAATTAAAATACTCAAAATAGAATAATTTAATATGAATAATAATAAACTACCTTATGCAAAGGCTATTTGCTATTCAGGGTATCGCGACGGACAGAATCCAGATGGTGGTGAATTTCCTTCCTATCAGCAGGTTAAACAAGATCTACTGATTCTTAAAGATGAGTGGAAGTCACTGCGACTTTATGGAAGCGATCAACATTCGGTAACTATTTTAGAAGTTATTGAAAAAGAATGCCTACCCTTTGATGTTATGCTGGGCGCATATATAACGGCCGAAGTTAGCAATGATCATTGTCCCTGGGGAGGCCATTATTCTGAGGAAGAATTAGCCACTAACAAACAGCATAATCGTCAGCAAATCGAGCAACTTATTCAACTGGCTAACCAGTATCCTCAAATTATTAGCTCAATTTCTATTGGCAATGAAGCTGCTGTCAGTTGGACTGATCATTTAGTGCCCACAGAAAATCTTGTTGAATACGCCAAGCAAGCCAAGTCACAGGTAACACAGCCAGTTACGTTTTGTGAAAACTATGTGCCCTGGCTCGAACACCTAGGTCCTCTTGCAGAACAATTGGATGTTATATCAATCCACACCTACCCTGTCTGGGAATTTAAAAGTATTGATGAAGGTCTTGCCTATACCATTGCCAACTATGAAGCGGTTAAAAATGCCTACCCCGACAAACAGATTATTATTACCGAAGCCGGCTGGGCTACCAACTCTAATGGCCGTGGTATTGAAAGCCATAATGTTAATGAAGAATTTCAGCATCAGTATTTTCATCAACTCATGGACTGGGCTGAGCAGCAACAGGTATTAGTCTATTTCTTTGAGGCCTTCGATGAAAACTGGAAAGGCTCAAATGATCCCCTTGAGCCAGAGAAACATTGGGGCATATATAAAGCCGATAGATCTCCTAAGCTGGTGATGCAAAGCTAAAGAACTCATCGCACCTCACTCTAATCTCTAAATCGAATTCAGGTTTGGACGGCTTCGCCCGCACAACCCACTCTTGCCGTAATTTTCCACCAAAAGCAGACTAAACTTAAATTAAATGCTAATAAAAAAGGGCTTTTATAGGCATGGATGCTTTCAACAACCTTATATGAATCCCTTTTTTTCATAGCGTCGTAACGAAATTATGTCATTTGCTTTTTATCAGGTACCTAAGCAAAAAAAATATCATAATAATTAAAGGGTTTAAGGGTAACACTATGAATAGACATTTCTATATTAGTAACGATTTAAATGATTTGGAACAAATTGAATTAGAGTTAGAACAAGAAGGAATTTCTGCCGCTCATTCACATGTATTAAGTCTTGATGATGCAGAAGTTGCCGCCCACCCTGGTCTTAACGAAGTCGAAGCTGTTTTGCGAACCGACGTGGTCCATAGCACCAAAGTAGGTGCGGTAGTCGGAGTTATTGCTGCAACCTCGATGATCTACGTTGTCTCGTTAATGGGTTGGGCGGAAAAAGCTACTTGGGTACCATTTGTGTTTCTAGCCATTGCCATGTTGGGCTTTTTTACCTGGGAGTTTGGTTTTATTGGTATTCAACGAAAAAATAATCGATTTGCGCGCTTTGAAAAAGCACTTAAACGCGGAAAGCATATTTTCTTTGTGGATATAGAATCAGAGAACGAAAGCATATTATCAAAAATACTCAAAAAACATCCCAAGCTAAAACGCGCCGGTGACGGCCCTTCAGTCCCCCAGTGGTTTGTTAGCTTACAGGAGAGATTTGGTCTGTTTAATAGCTCTATTAAATAAACTCAAGAATAAAAAAACGCCAAAGGATAGACTCTCTATTCTTTGGCGTTTTTGATTAAATATTTAGCTATTTTACTTTGCTATGCCACGATCCCAATCAATTCTATTCTTGGGCTTAATAAACACTAAGTGGGCATTACCCAACACTCGCTCCAAAAATCCCGCCTCGCAATAGCAGAGATAAAAATCCCACATAGCAATAAACTGCTGAGAGTATCCTAACGCCTTAATAGGCTCGATATTTTCAAAAAAACGCTGACGCCAATCGCACAGTGTAGTCGCATAGTGCGGACCAATATCTTCCAACTGAAACAGTCGCATATCTGTTGACGACTTAACTGAGCTGGTAATTGCACTAACGGATGGAATAAACCCACCAGGAAAGATAAATCGCTGAATAAAATCTACCGACTTAATCGCTTGATCATACTGTTGATCAGCAATCGTAATTGATTGAATTAGCATAATTCCTTCTGGCTTGAGAAGAGAGCTACATTTAGCAAAGTAGGTATCAAGATACTGATGTCCCACGGCTTCGATCATTTCAATGGAAACCAGTTTGTCATAGGTGCCCTGCAGGTCTCGGTAATCTTCCATCAAAAGAGTAATTTTATCTTCTAAACCGGCTTCAATAATGCGCTGCTGTGCCCAATCATGCTGTTGTTGAGAAATAGTCGTAGTGGTGACCTTACAACCATAATTTTGCGCGGCATAGAGCGCAAAACCACCCCAACCGGTGCCAATTTCAATCACATGATCAGATTCATTGAGCTGTAACTTGTCACAGATACGCTGTAATTTAGCCAGAGATGCCTGCTCTAAACTGGTTTTCTCATCGGGATAATAGGCGCAGGAATACATCATGGTAGGGTCAAGGAAAAGCTCGAACATCTCATTGCCTAAATCATAATGCGCCTCAATATTGCGGCGGCTACCCGCCTGACTATTGCGATTTAACCAATGGGCAACGCGCAGAAAAGCATTTTTGAATAGCGAAAGATTAGCTTCCATCTGGTCAAGAATATGCCGATTACTAATCATAATGCGTATTAAATCTGTCAAATTGCTACAGCTCCAATAGCCCTGGATATAGGCCTCGCCGGCAGCCACAGTGCCACCAAAAGCAATATCCGAGTAAAACCTTTGATCGGTTACATTAAGGGTAACAGTCAACGGGTTAGCCTCATCAGGACAACCAAAGCTATGGCTTCCATTAGAATCAATCAGTTGAATCTCACCTACTTCTAACTTTTCAAGTTTTGCGATCAACAGGCTTCGGCACCAACGATCAATTGAGCGGGTTGAAGCATTTGGAACCTGTGCAGACATATTCTTTTTACTCACTTTTGTCATCTAAATTTTTATTATTCTCGTGGGCGTGCCCAATAAATGGAACGCCTTTCATCCATATTTTTAGCGCTTGCCAGTAAATCCCTGCGGTGACCTTCACTGACATTAAGGGTATCTTAATTAACTGCACAGCTAAAGTTTTACCATTGATCGGTTGGGCTTTTAAACTCAACGCCACCTCAAAGACTTTATTGCCCTGCCGATGATTTTCCATTTTCACTATACAGCCCTCATCAGGCGGTGAAAATTCAAACTTATATTCCATATCCAATGGCATAAAAGGCGATACAGTAAACGCTTTTGACGTCTTAAAATATAAGTGATTTTGCTTATCTGAGTCAGACAGTGTTTTTTCATTATCAGCTAGCACATAACAGTACATTTCACCCCAAGGCGTGTTGGTAACCTCGGCTACAATGGCATGAATAGTTTGCCCATCGGGCTGATAGCAATAATAAAAACTCACTGGATTGGATTTATAAAAGAAATAACGAAGATTGGTTAGCAGTCTAATAGGGCCCTCAGGTCTTTTTCCGGTGCGCTCATAAACCAATTCTCTAACCGATTCAGTTAGGGGTTGGGTTTTATCACCGAGGTGATCCTCACGTTTAAACCAAGCAAAATTCGCCTTGCCAGTAGACCACAGCCAAAATTGATTAAATACCGTCTCTAGTTCATCCAAATCTAGATAGAGCATAAACACTTTGTAGGAAAATTGATTAACTGCCGGCAAGTGCCTACAGTGACCCAGATCTCCACTGTAAAGCCGGCTTTTCATCAGAGATCTCGCTTAAATTTTTCGATGGCATTCAATGCACTGACTACGCCGTCTTCGTGAAAGCCATAACGCCAATAGGCCCCACAAAAATACAGCCTATCCGTATTAATTTCAGACTGTCTTGCCTGAGCGGCTACTGATGCTTGGGTATAAATAGGATGATGATACTGCAGGCGCTTTAAGACCTTAGCTTGATCAATCGCATTAGAATTGTTCAGGGTGACACAGAAAGTTTGGTCTGCGTCCAACCCCTGTAAAATATTCATATTATAAGTGACTGGCACCTGCCCCTGATCGTTCTCTAATAAATGATAATTCCATGCCGCCCATGCGGTTTTTCTTTTTGGCAAAATAGAGGCATCGGTATGTAATAGCACTTCATTTTCTTGGTATTTAATCGCCCCTAACACCTGCTGTTCGGAAGCTGTGGGCTGCTCTAGAAGACGTAAGGCCTGATCACTATGGCAGGCAAAAAATACCGCATCGTATCTTTCTTCACCCTGGGCACTGGACACAACCACTGCCTCTTTTTCACGCTTGACCCCAGTAACTGGTGTAGAAAGTCTAATTTTGTCTTTAAAAGAAGCTGTTAGCGCAGTAACATAAGTCTTTGAGCCGCCCTTAATAACATACCAGTCAGGGCGGTTAGTGACGCTCAGTAACCCATGATTATGGAAAAATTGAATTAGGTAACGCGCGGGAAATTGGTACATCAGATTTAAGTCCGCAGACCAAACTGCGGCCGCCATGGGCACTAAATAATAATCGATAAATGTCTGACTGAATTTTTCTCGCTTTAAGTATTCACCCAAACTAATATCATCAGACTCGTCCTCAAGAAGATCGGTTGCCTGACGGTTAAACCTAAGGATATCCAAGATCATACGCCAAAATGAAGGGCGGAAAATATTGCGTCGCTGGGCAAATAAGCTATTGATAGTGGAGCCCATATATTCAAGGCCCGTTTTTTCACACTTAACCCCAAAACTCATTGCCGATAGCTGCTCTTTAACACCCAGCTCTTTTAAAAGACCGGTAAAGTTTGGGTAGGTTTTATAATTAAAAACAATAAACCCAGTGTCTACCGAATAAGGCTTACCTTCAAGCTCGATACTATGGGTGTGAGTGTGCCCGCCCAAATAGTCATTAGCTTCGAAAACAGTAATATCGTGGTTTTTGTTTAGGTGGTAAGCGGCAACGTTACCGGAAATACCGGTTCCAATAATGGCTATCTTCATAGTGTTTCTTATATTTAGTGGTTCAATAATGACTTATGTGAAGCAAGTTCCAATTGATCAATATCATATCCTATGGAAGCTACAAATTGGGTTAATTCAGATAACATTTTTGCAGAAATTGTTGGGTTTCTAGCCATTATCCACACATAGTCTCTTTTATTTCGGCCAATCACCGTAAATTGATAATTGCTATCAAGATACACAATCCGATAATCTGCTTTTATAGGCCACAAAAACTGCATACCCCATTCAGCATTGGTGTCGGTATTTTTAACGAAACCTCTCGGGTAATAGACCTTTTTTTCGCCCTCTAGGCTATCCGCATTAAAACTAAAGGTGGTGGCAATACTGCCATCGGTATCGAGGGCATAAGATTCTATGGGGTTGTAAGCGTTTTTCTCTAAAAAGGTAGGAATATTGGCAATCACGTACCAATCGCCCATAAATCGCTGTAAATCGACATAGTCAACGGTTTCTAGGGGCTTTTGACTCTGACAGCCACTGAGTAGACAAAACGCAACAACTGCAAGCAGGTTTCTTGGCCACATAATTTAACTCCAAGTCATGTATATTCAGGGCTTCAACTCTAATTTAAATTAAAAACCAAAGGACTGCCAATAAAATCGATTCATAACTGGAACTAAAAATCGATCACTTTTCTTAGAGGTTTACCGGGAATAAGTGTATTAGTGGTTTTAATATAGGCCTGATAATCTGGTCTACGATCTGTAATACCCTGCTCCATATTGCCCACACCAGAAAATTTAATCAGCAGATAGGTCATCACCAATGGCGCCATCAGTATCCACAGTGAGTCTGTGGGCACTGCATACAGGCACCAGCCCCACCAAACACAGAGCTCACCGAAGTAGTTAGGGTGGCGGGAATAACGCCAAAGACCGGTATTAAGAGTCGAACCCGGAGTGACCAGCTTGCGATTGAAGCTATGTAACTGATGGTCAGCAACAGACTCATAGATAAAACCGAATAACCACAGCGCCACGCCTAGGCTATGCCAGAATGTCCAATTATTTTGCTGTTCCATGCTCATATCAAACACTGGCACAAAACTCACACTCATGACCCATGCCACAGTGGCTTGGAAGATAAAAATTAGGTACAGGCTTTTAAAGGTAAAGTTAGGAGAATTTCTTTTGCGAATCACCTGATAGCGCCTATCTTCAGGCTTA